>Ga0334722_10001115_pt1 | contig 35055 bp, 15 predicted proteins | sample C3_bottom_MG_FD_207210 | JGI IMG/M metagenome (GOLD analysis project Ga0334722, IMG submission 207210) | Sediment microbial communities from Yellowstone Lake, YNP, Wyoming, USA - C3_bottom | ecosystem: Environmental > Aquatic > Freshwater > Lake > Sediment | place: USA: Wyoming | collected... | reverse complement strand
GATCGGCGGGGATTCCTGCTCGAAGGAACAATTTATATATGTGATACAAGCGGCTTGCCACTTCCTAATGGTACCAAATCACTCCGTTCTCTTGGTGTGAATCGAGTCCAGTATTCCCGCAAGGAACTGCCAGCGGCAGCAAAGATCAAGCGACTGACCATTTACCGGCATCAACAACCCACACCTAAACTGATCAGGATTGAAGCAGAGATGGAAAAGGGCGGCACGATCGTCTACACCGACAAACCATTTGGTTCACGATCGGACCTGCGCGACGGATTCTATATCAAGTACGTTGAATTCTAACCCATTAATTCTGCTCGCTCGCGCTGGGACATTGATTTACCAGATGCGGGAGGGTAAACAAACCAAGGAGGTTTGAAATGGCTTCACCAGCGCTTATCATCGGACTTGGTGGCACCGGTGTCAAGGTGCTAACCCAAGTCAAACAGGATTTGCTCGCTACACACGGAGGCGTGATGCCCCCAGAGGTACAACTACTCGCTTTCGACACGGAGCGGGAAAGCGATGTGCAAGCCGGCGTTGCACAAGTACAAACGGCGTCGAGCGGGGCTGCCTCCGTCGTCAAGCTCAGCGAACGCGAGTACGTGTGGATCGGGGGCAACATCCGCCCCTACACGGAAGATGTTGCCAGGGGCAAGCATCCGCATGTGGGGTCGTGGCTCCAAGCGGGCTATTATCTCGAAACACTTCCTGACACTTTGTTTTTCCTAGAACGCGGCGCCGGGATGTTGCGGCAGTTTGGACGACTGGCGATCTTTAGTGATGTGCAACGTGGCGAAGGTTTGTCCAAGATCTATCAGATGATTTGGCAGGCACTGACCCGTGTCCAAAAAGCCGTGGGCGCCAAGACTATAGACGTTATGCTGGTCAGTTCCGTTGCGGGTGGCACTGGTGCAGGAATGTTTGTGGATATCGCGTACCTGGTCCGTCAAATTGCTGAACTCAAATTGTCGGCCGGTGTGACCCTGCGCGGCTTTCTTGTCATGCCGGAAGCATTCCAGACTATTCCGGGTGGCGTCACACGAGATATGCGCGCACGTGCCTATGCTGCCATGCGCGAGAACAAACGTTTTATGGTCAAATTCGATTGGGAAGTTGGGTACCCAATGTACTATCACGGAACCAATGTGGTAGCGGAAGGTCGAGATGTTTGGCAAGGACGCATCAAGAACAAACTCTTTGACTTTCTCTATTACATTGATGGACGCCGCGCCAAAAATGATTTGAGTTCTCAGCCACTTGATCTGGGTATTGCGCCAACCATCACCGATACCATCGTAGCCGCACTCGATGAAGAAGGTGGGCGTGCCTTTTCGCGGCATCAGGTCAACTTGCGCGATACAGACACTGCCAAGAAAGAGCCAACAGCCGCTTATAGCACTCTGGGCACCTATAGTTTCGTCCTGCCGCTGTACTATATTCTCGAAGGTTTTTCGCACCGCCTTGCGCTCGAAGCGCTGGACGTTTTCCTAGGTGCTGATTCGAGAGATAAAGACGGTATTCCGATTCGGCTGGCACCCGATCAGAATATCGAGGCCGGACCTGGTAAACCTGGGGCTGCTGAAGCGCGAATCTTTTTGGGTGTCCAAACAGTTACCAGCAATCAGGATCCAACTGTGGGTGTCGAGAACACCGCGCTCCCCCAAGACGTGGTTCGTGTTACCGAACGTTATACGGTGAATAATAGAGCCGAGTTGGTGAACGAATTGGCTGGACGGGATACGCGAACATGGTCAGCTGCGTACACACCTTTTGGAGCGGCTGTGGAACCGGTGCGTTTGCGTGTCGAGGCAATCATCAAACAAGAAGTCAAAGAGGTTGTTCCACCGAGCAACAAGGTGCCACGCGAAAAACCCGAAGATGGTGTTCGCCGCATCGAAGAAGGTGTCAAGAATTACAAAGCCCAACACCTAGGTGCGGAAAAGCAGGATGGACGACGGGATGGTGGAGACTATCGCAAGGCATTGGAAGAATATCACAAGATTCATGTTGAACGATTCCGCAATCTGCTGAATCTCTATGTGGCAAATATCCTCAATGGTAGTAGCACTGAAAACTTTCGCGATTCGCGTGGCGGAAAACTGGGCTTTGTGATTGATTTTCTGGATGGCGTATCCAAGGAACTCGACCTCTTCCTCGACTTGATGCGCCAAGCACGCGAATTGCGCGAAAGTCGTGGCACTCGGCGCGATGCCATGCGAAACGCGCAGGCACTGCTCGAAGAGATGAAAAGGCAAGCAACTAGCATCATTCCGGGACGTGCCACCGGGGCACAGGAAAAATACCTTGAAGCCGAACAGCGCGTTATCAATGCGTTACGCCTAGAGACCCTCGAGTTGATGGTGATCAGCACGGTCACCGCCATGCGGGATTATGTGCAAGATGCACGCGCCAAAACCGTCCGTTGGGCTTCAACGCTTGCTATTGGTCAAAACAGTCTCTATGCGGATTTGCTAAATGGAAGCAAACAGGTCCAGGTCAATCGAATGGCAGAAGAGCGAGTCCCAGTTCGTCAGTTGGTTCCAAGTGCCGATCCGAATTCACCATACTACGATCCAGAGTACGAAACTCAACTGTACCATGAGTATGCCGTGAGACGCAGTGACAAAATCAATGAATTGCTGCGCGACCTCGTGTGGCAGGTCAGCACGGCGCAAGCAGGAAACCGTATAGAGTTTTCCCTGGGACTTGCTGTCATCGAACATCAAGAAGGTAAAGAAAAACGCAACATCATGGCGGGGGATGTTCGCAAACAAAACATTGAGTTAATCCTTAATCGTGCACGAGAAGCCTTTGTGGAGGCATGGCAACGCGAATCTGTGCTGAAATATCTCAAGAGCAAGTTTGCTCCCAACGACAAGGGGGGATTGGGCGAACGGCTATTCGAGAACAGCGGCGTTCTGCTTGAACTTGTCCAAGGACAAGCTGCCAGCCCAGTCCCTTCTAACTATTTGCGTGTTGCCTACGGTACCGAGTCTGATGACGAAGATTATCTCTTCAAACTCAAATACGACGTAGCAGGACGGAGCAATATTGCGGATGACAAATTTGCCCAACTAGTCAAATCGGCGGATCGGTTCAAGCTGACGCTGATCTACAGCCTTGATCTGATTCCAGTGCAAAGCATGAAATCATTCCAGGAAGCCGAAGGAGATTATTTGCACTGGCGTGGAACCGGTCCTGTGGCTGGACGGGGACGCGATATCTTGCATCTGTTCCCAGCCGAAGTGAATTCCGTCAAAGCCGAAGAACGCGCTATGACCGAATTGGAACATGAGGCGCGCATGTTCGACGATAAAGTAGTCATCCAGTTGGAAGACATTGAACGATTCCGTCTGTTCGCCAACTGCTATGCGTTCGGGCTGATTGATATCCAATCAGAAGAAGAAATGGGTACGCGCAAGAGCTATGTTCGGCTTTCCTTGCCCGAAGAGAAGACGAATGACCCTACCAAACCGGTACGACCGGCAATGGAAATTCGACTCACCAAAAGTGGGGACACAAACCTGCTGACTGCGCTGGGTACGTTTAATTATGTCCAAGCAGATGTGCGGACAGAACTGTCGCGGGCGATCGACTATGATCGAGTAAGACGTACGGTCCAGAATGTCCGGAGAGAAAAGGCGCAAGAAGTTCTCAATGCCGGTTTGACAATAACTCCCGAAATGCAAACCGCGCTGGAAGGCAAGTCTGAGGAAAAGCAGAAGCGGATCAAAACATTTCTCGCCGAGCAACAGTATATTGCCGAACGACGTGAAGCACTGACGGCTGGTCAAGTGAATGACGAGTATACATTGCCTGGTGGTCAAAAGACCGAGGGCATGGTTGACCGACTCCGTCATCCCGACCGGCAAAAGCGCGATCTCTACACAGCGTTGTATCTTGCTCTGGCTGACGAAATCAATAGTCTCCGCGAAGCAATCAAGAGCGAGTTGCAACGCTAATTGGCTGATCCCTCCTTAGGTCTGAACCCGGAGGAAGGATCATGAGGTTAGTTCACTTAGTAGGGTGAACCAAGTGAGTGGTTCGCCCTACTACTCCAACCCGACAAAAATGCGAGTTTAGCTCAAGCCCCGTTGGGAGTCCGAAAACCCCAAGGGTCTCTGTTTCAATGGAATTTGGTACGCGTACACTGATGTATGCAAGAGCATTAGAATGACCGATTCAACGAGGTATACCAAATGGATTTGTTCAATAGCATTATCGCAGGGACTATCGGTCAAGTTATTGGCGGACTTGTGCTAATCTGGCTACAACAACGCCGCTCCAAAGATAACTCCAAATCCGAAACGACATTTTTGCTCCCAATCCATTGGGACAGAGTGTTTCATCTTTCCGTCCTCGCTGGTTTTGTACTCATTGGCGCTATTTCTATTACGTTTCTGCTTGTAGATGGACAGCAATCCGGATCATCCAAGGAGCCCTCCAAGTTCATCGAATGGGGAATGTTACCGCTAGCATTGTACGTCGGTGCTGCTATAATTCTTCGAGCATACCAAATTCAACAAGCTCGTTTGCAACAGAGCATTCTCAAACGTGCCGCCAAGAATCCAGGGCGTTGGATAGAATACGTCAAAGATAATTGCATGACCGATAATGGGCAAGAACTTGCGCAAAAGCATGCTTTGATCAGTGGAATACTGGTAGGCATAGTTGTAGTGTTGCCTGTGCTTCTGCTAGAAACATTGATGAGTATGCCCGGAGACAGTAGTGTACTGAGTTCTTTCTTGGTAGGTTCACTTGGGCTGATCGCATTAACCTACCTTTGCATCCAAGATGACGCAATTCTGGACTTTGTGGTTCTGAACGATAACCGCCTTGTAGGACTAGTTGTTGCCGGCTCATTACTACTCGTTTTCCCCACTTTTCTGTTGCCAATGCGTTTGCTTGGAGGGTTAGGGACAACAATTGTTTTTTCAGCACTAGCCACTGCTCTTACTGCAATTACTTGGAGTGCACTCTTTGCTGGTGCCTTTGTCCTGGGTGATTGGTTTAGCCGAGTCTTGTAGGTTCCAACTCTTCAAATGAATGGATTTCCGATCGAGGTTTACGGAGGATACCATGAGACATTACTGGCATCGTTTTCTCGGCCGGTGGATTCTATTTGCTCTGTTTGTCTTTGCTATTGTGATAATGTTTCCTCCTACGCCGGGCGCACTCGCCCAGTCCTCTGTAACTGGCACGCCGACGATATCTGTTGCCGGCGTGCCACCGCCAGTTCCCAATAGTGTGGGCATCGCCAAAACGATTCAGCCCGTGGCATTGATACCCGGTCAAGCGGCACGTGTGACCATTCGGCTAACTGGAGCTAGCATACCGGAATGTAAAGGGGTACCCACACAACCCCTAGACGCGATTTTTGTTTTCGATATTTCGGAAAGCGCAGGGAATGGTCAACCCGGATCGAACTGGGCAAAAACTCGAGATTTCACACATCAATTGCTCGACCAACTCCGGTTGCCCGTTTACCGCGATCGCACCAAGGCAGAAAACTCGGCGCTAGCAATTGTCACGAGCATTACGGGCGTTGCCGGTCCCGAAGCCCATCTTTTGCAGGATTTAACTCAAGACTACACGGCTGTACTCAAAGCCGTGGATGGAATCGTTCCCAAAGGCGATACCAACATCGCCGATGGTTTGCGCCTTGCCAAGACTATTCTGGACAAGACGCCCAAGGATCGCGCCAAAGCGATCTTTTTGATGATGCACGATAATGACCCCATTACAGCAACGGCTACAAAAAATGCCGCGCGCGAGGTGGGAACCACTTACCCTATTTTCATTATTGCAACTCCACTGAACATTACGAGTGAGCGTCAAATCAAAGACACCGACGTAACAGCAATGGGGATAAACTCGCAAAGATTTTTTAATGACCCTTCGCCGGATAAACTCCGCGATTTGTTTCTATCTGCCACCCAAGCCGATCTCGGTGCGGCTTCTCTCAAAGTTCGATTAAGTGACGAATTTGCACCAGGCAACTTGGCACAAATTTCCAATATCACCCAAGGGGGACGGCTGGAACAATCGGGTAAGGTCACTTGGGACCTTGCGCGGATCGGTAAAAACGAAACAGTGACACTCTCCTATGATGTCACAGTGCCGCTAAACGCTGGCGGCAGTTCAGTGATACTCTCCATCGGCGCGGCGGGTATTGACTGCAATGGATACCTGTACAATACAATTCTCAGCGAAGGTGGCAGGATCGCTCAAGGACCTACTCCGACCCCATTTGTCGTTCGAGTTAGCACCTTAACCCCAACCCCCTTGCCGACAACGCCAGGTCCCAGTCCGACGCCAACCGTGACACCACCTTACGTCACACCGCCAGGCCCCACCGCCACCAGGCTTCCGCAAATTACGCCCCCATCACCACCATCCAGTATAAGTCAATTCTTCTTGGGTGGCGGATCGTATTGCAATGATTGGTATGTGTGGATTCCTCCTATTCTGCTACCATTGCTAGTATTATTGCTATGGATACTTTTGACGAGATGGCGTAGAATAGACTGGCTGTACGAAATCCGGACTCATCAGCGATGGTGCTGGTTGCCATGCTTATTACTATTTCTCTACCTGTTCGTATTTTCATTCGTGTTAGGTCAAGCGCTTTCCGCAACCCTATGTGCGTTGCCGGTTGCATCTAACACTCCGTCACCGGGCGGCGGGGTACAAGCCACCCCCGTGTCGCCAGCGTCTGTCATTACACCAACTTTGACCGCAGGCACCACGATTAGCCGCACGGCTGGAATCAGCGGTAGTCTGAATATCGGACTATATGACCCGAGTAACTTTATGCCGCGCTTGCTCGGCTTCAACTTTACCGATCTCCGTCCGGCGCAGTTTACTCCTGACCTCTTGTTGCAATTTGACACAATTGTCATATCCCAGGTTTGCGACATCGGGATACAACTCAATGTTGCTCAAAAGACAACATTACTAGACTGGGTCAACAAGGGCGGCAAGTTGATTCTCTACGACTCGGATGTTTGCGGAGGATGGGGAATTTTCGGCACAGCCAGCAGTTTCTCAGTGGATTACTCATGGCTGCCTTATCCCTTTGTCACTAACAATCCTGGTGGACGCGGGTCTAGTAGCGGCACCTTTACGATTGTCAGTGACGATCCTATGCTGAGTCGTGACCCCAAGTCACCGTATTATATTGATGAGACCACTATCACTCAAGAGACGGAAATCGGAGATGCCAATGTGATGATAACACGTGATTACGCCTGGTGTGGTGATGCGCAAGCGCGCAATGTCAACAACCAGCAAGGTTTTGTGCATGCTTATGCCTTTTACGGCAAAGGGCTGTTTATCTATAATGGTTTGGACACGGACGATATTTATCATCCGCAAATGTTGAAAGTATGGCAACAGGAGCTAGGACAGCCATGGTATCCAGCCGGTGGTTCGACACCTCCGGGACTGACTTGTTCTGTACGTGTCTTTGGCGGAGCGATTGAACTATGGCCCTGGCTCTTGCCTTTGCTTCCATTATTGTTCCTATGTTGGTGGTTGTGCCGGAAAAGCCCTCCCCCTCCGCCACCGCCGCCAACGCCACTACCACCGCCATCACCCATGCCACCGCCTGACCGCATTACGCAGTTCGCCGCGCCAGTGATTTGGAATCCTGGCAACGCGCTCGTGATTGGGTTGGGTGGTAGTGGTCGCTGGACACTAACCCATTTGAAGAAAAACCTACAGGATGCCGGCAATGGGCAAATGCCAGAAAATGTGCGGCTCTTGCTACTCGATACTTCGGAAGCCGAGTTTGAAAGTGGAACGCAGATGCCAGTCCAATTTGCCGGTGTGAGTCTGTCACCCTCTGAGAAAATCATCATCGCTGAAGATTTCAATCAGTTGATTGACCAGATGGCATCCGATACGACCTCAAGTCCGGAAATGCGTGACTGGTTCCCATTCCAAGAATATGCAGACCATTTGGATGTGGCTGGTCGAGATATCGCTCGCGGCACGCGAGCTAACCGCCCCATGGGACGAGCGGCTCTATTCCGCCAAGTTCAACAAGGTGGAGAAAATTCGGCAATTCTCAAACGCCTGCGAGACAGTCTTGCCGCAGTCAAGGAACCGATTGAGAAAGAATATCGAGCGCGTGTCATTATTGTCGGCTCTTTGGGAGGCGGGTTGGGAAGCGGTATGCTCAACGATGTGGCGTACCTCGTGCGTGAGGTAGCAAGGTCGGCAGGTATTCAAGCATCTGTGTTAGTTGAAGCCTTTTTAATCGCTGAAGGGGCTTTTCGCTCGATCCCGGAGGCAAACTCAGAACGACAAAAGATCAATGCCTTTGCAACCTTGCGCGAGTTGAGCCGTTTCCAACTAGCCAAAGACCGTCCCTATCCAATGACTTATAATCGGTCTGCGCCCGGCGGCGTGCTCAATTCGTACTGCAAGGTGGGATTGTTCGATAATGTGTACTTGCTTGATACGGCGCCATATCTCGTCGCCACTCGTCCCGAATATGGTGTTTTTCCCGCGCTGGCTGACATCCTGACTGCCTTGTTGGATCGTAGTAGCCGTGCGCGTGAGTACGCGTTAGAAAAATTCCGAGAGACAGCCAGGTCGTATGCAACCAATGTGCAAGCCAATCGTGGCGAAGCAGTTGTAGGGACAATCGGTAGCCTTGTCTATCGGCTGCCTTTGGCTGACTTAGCATCCGAATTGTCATTGCGCTTCGCCCATGATTTGCTCAGAGGATACATCGTCGGACCCAACTATCGGGGTACCGATTTAATACTCGATGATCGTCACAATATGGAAGATGAGACCCATCCTCCTGAAAAAGCAAAGGAACTGCTGGGGTGGACCTGCTACCACTCTACTCCTCTGACGGAAATCTGGCAATTGCTTAACACACTGAGCGATCCGAACCAACTCCGTGCATCGGCAACAGAGCTAGTGCCTCTGATGGACGTGCAGAACCCGGACGCATTTGTCCAATCCCGCAAGAGTGTATTCCAAGAATTCCTGATGGACAAAATGGCGCTCGTTTTGAATGGTCGTGAAGGCAGCACTCCACTCCAGGCGCGTTGCGGCAAACTTGGTTACGCGTTAGCACTATTGGCTGAAATCGAGAGCTTGCTCCAGAGTATTGCTTTGCAACTAAGAGGGCTAGACTCCGCGGTGTCCTCAGACCGTGCGGAACAGGCAAGGACTCTGTACCGCTTGTTCGAGGGGTACGCAAAAGTTGCCCAAGCACTAAAGAGTGATCTGGAAGCAATCGCTCAACACATTGTTGGAAACACCTCGGAAAAGCCGGGAGCGTATTATCACCTAACGACTCGTGCCCATACGCTCGAGTCACAACGTGCCGAAATGGCAAAGATCATGTCACGCCAATACCTGATGGCAGAAACACTGTTGGAAGAGATCTATCGTGACTATCTTGTGGCTCAAGTGAACGAAAATGTGGATCGCTTTTACTGGCGCGTCGTTAAAGAGAATGGGCAACCCCATCTGCGACTTGCCTTTATCACATGGCAAGAGAACATCTTGCCGCCGAACGAGGAAGGCACCCTGCTATTAGTCGATTCGTTGCAGTCGTTGGGCAAGTCTCTGCTTAAACCCTTATGGGAACGTCGAAACGTTCTGCTCGCCGAAATCCTATCCCGCGACCTGCTGAATGCTGATCATATAGACCAGACCGCTAAAACCATGTGCGACCGAGCTGTAACACTAGCGCCGTTTAGCCCTGAACAAGCATTGCGACCAAGCACTCCCCAAGCGGTGGGGGTTGTCCCAATTCAATATCAGACAAAGTATTTCTTGAACTCTAATTCCAACCTTAGAGAGGTTGATACTTTGAGTGCCCACATACAGCAGATTCTGCAGGGACTCCAAGTGGAGACCGTTCCAATTACGGATCCATTGACGTGCGGACTCATGTCTATCACTGAGGTCGCTCCTGTATCCGCCTTTAATTTGTTCAAGGAATCTAGTAGTGCCTATCGCTGGGCATTCGGCATACCTGAACGCGGTGCGCAACCTCAAATTGGCTGGCGGGAACCTGTTCACGTGTTTGTGGCAGAGCGTAACGCGCTAGCGTTTGAAAGGCGAATAATGCGCGATCTGGAGATGCCTACTAGAATTTCCAATCCGCTCTTTGTTTCGGTTCTTGAAAACTATGATCGAGCAAAGGTTTTTGCATTGGCTGCGCTAGGGGGACTCCTCCAGCGCGAGCCCTTGGCGCTCGGAGAAGGAAAATATCGTTATCGCCTCCAACTTCCGAACCAAGGAGTTGACGTAGCACTCAGTTTACCCGAAGATGCGTCGAAGGTCGAAGCACCCCTAGTGATCGCCATGCGTACCTTTGTTTTAGGTCTGCCTGAACGCGACCCGGCACATGTGCGCTACAACATAGACGAATTGGCTACCATTGTTCAATCTGAAATAGAGAAAGACGGCACACTCTTGCACAATCGCTTGGTCAAATTGGATGAAGCGCGGTTTGTGATGCCTGAATCAGCGCGCGAACAAGCCATCCGCGATGCCTTGCCTGTGTATGCCATTGAAGAGGAAAGCCGGCCGGGCGGACCGGAAATGATTGCATTCTTGCGACTCGTTGCGCTGGACGAAATGGGAGCAAGACGCGTTCGCAACCGTCAAGGGTCGTACTGATTCTGCTTGAGTGACAAGAAGAGAGGTTGAAGAGAGATATGGCACAAGACCAAAGCAAACGCAAAGCCAAAGAGATGAAATCTACCCTTCAAGTGCAGACCAATGAAAGAAATCTCCCTGAGAGCAATTCGGTCACGACGGATACTGGAGATTTCCTGATTGAGGGACCACTGGGCGGTGGGCATACGGCGCAGGTCTTTAAAGTCAAGGCGCGCCCAAGCGCCGATCATGATGAAGATCAACTCTTCGCGATTAAGGTGTCCATCGAACCAAGCCACGAAGGGGATGACATTGAAAAGCGATTCCGAGGTGAATACGATTTGCTCCGGGAGTTGGGGAAAAATAAAGCGCATCAAGTTCCGCGCGTAGATTCGGTTGGGCATACCAAAGACGGAAGAATCTTTTTCGTCATGGAGTTGATGGATCCAACATGCCAAACCTTGGCTTCCAAACTCCGCTCGGTGTCTTGGGAACGCGGCGAGCGAGAAAAACTCGCTATGGATGCCGCTATCCAATACGTCTGGCTCATTCAAACTCTGCATCATATAGGCCGCGCTGCACCAGACCGCAAGATTGATGATTTGATGTGGGACGATAAGCGTAATCCACCACTCGTCGTTTTGGACTGGAATCTTGTGCCTGAAGCCGACGAGTCCGGAAAACTCCGCGATTTGTACCAATTCGGCGAATTTTGGTACGAACTGTTGATTGGCGAGCCACCGACTTTGGGACAAGATCGGAGTGTTATCGAGATTGATGCTCCCGAACAGTGGCGCAAATTGACTTGGGGGACGCAACAAATTCTGCGGCGCGCTCTGCAGCGCGCACCGGCTCAGCGTTACCACCACGCAGAAGAGTTGTTGCAAGATCTGCGTGAGCAACAGCGCTTGCTGCGAGAATCACCAGAAGTTCTGCTGAAGGAAGGAATCGATCATCTCGAAAGATACAAAAAGCGCAATACGGAGAGTGAGGATTTGCAACAGGCTATCTCCGAAACACAGCAAGCCATCACAAACATAGAGCAGGCATTGGCAATGTTCGACATCGTTCGTTTGCATCATGATTATGAGCCGGAGCAAGCCCGGACGCTCTTTACCGAGGCATTGAATCTTCGCGAGAACTTGGTCGAGTCGCTACGTCACCGGGCAATGGGCAGTCTGCGTAATGGGTTCTATGAAGAAGCCATCGAAGGCTTCCGGCGCACACAAGATACGTTTAATAATGATCCTGCAAAACTAGTTCAGTCCGAGCGATGGTTATTATTGGCAGAGTTTTGCACGAGGATTCAGGACGAAGCTATCCGCTTTAGAAATGAGGTCCTTCCCCGATTCATCAATATCCTGCAATACCTAGAAAACGAAGACTTGGAGAATGCGGAGAGGCAGTTCTGGAGTATTTTACGTGAGTCCGTTGCGGATAAGCTTTCTGCACCTGCCTTTTTCGAGTGGCTTGATCAGGCTCGCGATGCCCACGCGCAGGGTGATGTAGCCAAAATGACCAGCGCATTTCATCAAGCCACCAATTTGCAAAGCGAATTGTTTGCAAATTGGCTGAGCCTACTCACAGCCACTGAAAATGGATTGCTTTACATGATCAGCGAGATAGTCGCGCGAAAGATGGACGGTCAAGCACAAGCGCGAATGCGCACTGGAGACTTTGTGAATGCCTATGATCTCTACCAAAGGATCCAAAGGCTGGAAGAACTGATCCCCTACCACAAGGAATTGATCGAAGCCGGGCTACTTGCCCAGAGTAGTGCGTTCGTCGCGTGGACTGGGAAACTTGGCAAAACTGTCCAGGAAGCGCAACGGTGCCTTGAGGAGGCGCAAGATGCAATGCGTACCTCCAATTTTGCAGACGCTCTGGAGAAAGTAAGGCGTGGACTGGGATTGGTTAGTGAACCACCGCCCGCCAATATAGATAGCGCATACTGGTCACTCGGCAAGCACCATGCCCTCGTCCTTCAATTGGAAAAAGCACGTCAGCGCGCTGCATGGAGTTTGGACCTACAGAAGATTGTCAACTCGCCCAACCTGGAAGACTTGCTGCCCGCCGCTTGTGCCAAGCAAAAGCGACTGTTGGATGCATTTTCCAATGATGCATGGGCGCAAGAACAACGACACCTTATAAAGCAAGCCCTGATCGCTAAACTTGAGGTCGAAAGCAGGGTGCGTCTCCAGGAAAGAATAGAACTGAAACTGGCTACCGAATACTTTGGGGATGATAGCGACGTTCGCGACGCAATTATCAAACTAGAACGATCAGCAGAAGAAAAGGCGCATAGTTATAAAAGGGAACTGGAATCCTTGTCGCCAAGAGAATTAAGTCGGAACGCTCTAGAGCAAGCCCTGATATTGTGTGGGCAGGCACTGGTGCATATTGACGATGCCGAGTTCTTGCGACAGTTGCGGCAAGAAGACACCGCTGAATCGAGCGCGGACAACCAAAGGCTGAAAACCGAAATCGAGAATAAGAAGAAAGAGCTTGAGGGTAAGATTCAAGACCAGAGTATGCTACACGCCCAGTTTGAACAGAAGCGGTGGACTGACTATCAAGAAGCCATAAAAATCTTGCGCACTGCTCGCGACAGGTGCATCAAATTGTACGACGATGTTACTCTCGATGAACTTGAGCATGAATTATCTCAACATCTTGATGCTTCAGCACAGAGCAAATTCACGTCAGCCATTGCAGAGATAGAGCAGGGCAATTTTGATGGCGCACGAAAGCTATATGAAGAAATTTTGGGGATGGATGGCGTTTCGAAACAAGTCAAGGAACGAGCCCAGAATGACTTGAATTCGCTTGTCCAACAAGAACAAAATTTTCACGAATTTGAGACCAAGTACACGGCACTGAAACAAGAGTTTGAATTCCAAAAGAAGGCAATCGCTGGCAAAGATGAGCTAGAACATCTGGATAAAAGCAACCACGCGCTCCAAGAAATTCACAGCAGATGTCAATCTTTCCTTGCTGACTGGATGAGCACAGGAACTCTTTCGACAAACAACAGATTATCCCAAGAGTGCACATCTTTGCGTGACTCGGTCTTTGAACAACAGAAAGAATTGCTCCGTCGGATTCTGCAGTTAGTTGACGGACACATCGAGGATAAAGATTGGCGTGAGGCAGAAAGGGCATGGCATTGTGCCAGTACTATCGCACAACAACTAGTTCCTAATGACCAAGAGATGGCAGGTAGACTTGAAAAACAGAAGGAGCAGATTGTGGCGACGCGAAAGCAATGGCTGGCAGGAGTTCTATCAAGAGAAGAAGAGCAGCTTGCTCATAAAGCCAGGGATTTTGCAATGGCCGAACTGTACGGCGCGTTGCTGGCTAGCGAATCTGAATTGCTGAAACCTGTGCTTGAAGCGCTTGAGGAGAATGCCAAACCCGAGAGGAAGCGAGTTATGGCAGAAATCGTTTGGGTTCTTGCGTGCAAGCAAAGCGAGAGTGGACACAAACGCAACGCGCTTCACAAAACGGAAAAAGCCCTTGGGCTGATCGCGGATTTACCTTTCCCACCAGACTGGAAATCTGAGGCGGAGAATCTGCGCGACCGACTCAGGAATCAAATTACTCAAGTTGATGCAAAGTTTGAGGAAAAAGTTGGTAGCATTCTAGAACAGGTTGAGAAAGGAAACTATAGTATTGACGAGTCCTTACTCACTGAAATCAAAAAGTTGATGCCAGACCTTGCTGCTGACCAACAATCTCAATGGCGCCAGTTGCAACAAGCGGTTCAATCATTCAATCAGATGGCCCAAGACTGGGAAAACATCCTGACGCGAATCAAAAAGGCAAACTATGCACCAGAGCAACCCGCCGACGAGCGCGAGGCAGAGCGTCCGCAATTTTGCTCTTGCCTGACACCTGCTCTTCAAGAGCGCTGGGATAAGAGACAAGCGCTATTGAAAGTGTTAGGCGAAATTGAACAACGGATTGCACAAGAACAATATGATTCGTCCCAGACGAAGATTGATGAGTTGTGTGCCAAATTTGAGCAAGAGTTTGAAGAGCGTCAACAAAAGCAATTGGATAAACTACGGCAAGCAATGGAACATATGCAAACCCTCAGCGAGGCAAGCCGAGAAAATTATCCAAAGGTTGAACAGGTAAAAAAATATGCCACTCAGGTTTATCAAGCACACAGAACCCTTCGGGATTTGGGCTTTGTCTTGCCCAGTTCACTGCAAACGCAGGTGTCTGATCACATTCGATCATTGTTAACAAAGTACCCCTTCCCTAAGTACAGTTATGCTGAAGCCACAATCTTGCTCGGGTTGACTTGGTATGAAATTCAGGGTTCTAATCAAGGAGTGGCACAATGAGCGACAACATTCCACAAAACAACGACGGTTTCATTGAGCGTTTAACCGGCTTGTACCGAGAAGCCAATCGTGGGTGGCTGGGAAGAAAAAAATCAAGAGAGGAGCTAGAGAAGGAGTTAGATGGCATTCTGAGCGAGATAGCCCGCATACCGGACATTGACATCTCCAACATAGCTGCCGAAGTTCAAAAGCGATTGAACAAAGACCAAAGGAAGCGCCACATTATCTCCAGCGTAGTGCTAGCGGGGGTTTTCTTTGGCTTAATTGTCTTGGCTTGGCAAATAATGCCAGCTGTTATTGCAAGACTGGAAGGGATTCCAGGATCGGCAACAAATCCACCAATTTCAGTGACGCCTACGTTGCTTGGTTTAACCGACATACCGCCTACCACGCCAACGCCAGTTCCACCGACCGCAACACCAACACTAGTTCCACCGACCGCAACACCAACACCAGTTCCACCGACTGCAACACTAACGCCGACTCCGAAACCTCCGACGCCCACACCAACGGCAACTCTTAAACCTACAACGCCGACACCAACTCCCATAACAGACCAAGTCTACAAAGTTTCTGACCGTACAGCAGTACGATGGGATTCAGCAGATCCTAGCAAAGGGGATATGGCGATACTAGACAAGTCTGTATCAATCACCGCCGCGAAACTTGACGATCCAGAAAAGAAATGCAGCGGTGATGGATTGGGTTTGTGGAGAATACGAATCCGGGTGGGCAAGGATAATGTCGAAGGCGAATCTGTAAAGCCAGGGAGCCAATTGTATTTTCCTACTCTACGTCAAGACGGCAAATACGAACCTCTTGGCAAAGCCCATGATAGTTTTTCTTTTATGCCTGGCTCCAAAAAAGAAGAGGGCAATGACATTGTAGGGTACTTTTCCGGCTGCATAAAAGAGAGCAACTTGGAGAAGCAGTAATTTTCTATAAATGCCAATCTACTCACGACTAGTTTTGCCAAGCCAGCTGTCCAGGAATGGCGTGAACGGAATTCCTGATCGAATGGTAGCCGTAGCTATTTTGATCGTTAGTTCAACGTGAACCAAATATCTTCGGATTAACACAATAATTCTTGGAAACCAAGGGCTAGGTCGCATGAAAGTCAGTAGCTATGGCTGGAGGTGAACGATGTCTTCACAACCTTGCCCTCGTTGTGGCAATTCAGTCCAAAGCAACATCCAATCATGCCCGCGCTGTGGATACATTATCGGAACGTCAAAGCGGTTGACTGAACCATTTGCAATTTCTGCTGGTGTGACTTGTCCCAAATGTGGCAGGATAAACCGTGCTGATGCAAAATCCTGTGTTTATTGCAAATCATCCTTGAATTCTGTGGTTCCTATCGCATCACCCCCACACGCGGATCCACCCTCGGTTTCCCCTATACCAAGCTATTCGTCCTCGCCCGTAGGTACGGTAAAGGAACGCGCACGTATTTCTCCACGGCGTGTCGTGCTAACGGTATTAGGTGTGATCGCGTTGATAGGTTTGATTGTGGGTGTAATGGTATCGCTCAATACCAGTAATGGAGGATTAGTCTCGCCAAGTGGGCAACAAGGAACGCCAAACCCTGGACTAACACCATCCGGTGATTCGAACTATCAGACTTTTGTGGACAAACAGTTTGGATACCAGATTATAGTCCCACGCAAATGGCACGTGACGGCGTTGAATGCTAGTCGCCAGGGAGCGGCGGAATGGCCGCTGTGGAGCGCACTGATTTCAAATGTCGAAATGACGTCATTGCAGAGCCGTCCCGAAAATGCAACATTCGCTATCGGCGTGTACCGCCAACCGGTAGCGACCGAGGAGGAAATCCTATCCCATGTGACTGGCATGGTGATTGCCAAACCAGGTGACGTGTTGCGTTTGGAGCAAGGGACCGCCATCGAGTACTATACTGCGAAAAAACTATCGAATCAGTTCGGGAGACCGATGCTTGGCCGATGGATCTGGGACGGCAAATATTTGTTGTCTGTGGTTGTGTTAATCTACGATCAGGACAAAGCCGAAATGGATTTACTGGAACAAGCCGTAGATTCCATGCAATTACTCCTGCGATAAAGTCGGGGTCATCCGCAAAAGCGAGGCAAAGATGCAAAACCTAAAGATAATCTTGACGATGTGCTTGCTTTCGATTGCCGGCGTTTTTTTGTTTGCTGTCTCGATAACTGCAGAAACACTCGCTCCCGGCATGCTACCTTTGACTCCGGCGCAATGCAAAACCCAGGTCGAAAAATACGAAAATGAACGTGGGTCAATGTCACTTGAGAAGAGGTTGTCGGATACACTTGGCTACGAGGAAGGGCAATGCACCTATTTTGCAATGGGCCAACGCGCAGACCTCGAGCTCCTGAACTATTTTCGCCGGGAATGTTTTGGCGCGATATCGAATGAATGGAATGGTGGATTATGGCCACAGAACGTAAATAAAGTGGTTAGTGGCACCTTGACCCTGCAGCAAGCATTTCGGCAAATCATGGGGCGTGAATGGTATTGGACCGTTTCCAATGCGCCGGCTAAAGGGGCAACAGCACATTGGCAGAATTGTAGCGGAATCAGTACGCATGTTGCGGTGGTCGTGGATTTTGACGGTGTGAATCTCAAGGTTCTTCAAGACAATGTGCCGTTGGGTGAACAATTGGGAACTGCAGGCACAACTCAATTGGTCAGTCAAGCCAATTGTATTAATTACATCTACCCGGTCGAGATTCGTAACCCTTCGCCGAGTATTGTCCAGCAGTCCTATGAAGAACGTTTTTCCACCCGATGGCCCTTTCGTTGGGTATCGGTTTCAACACCCTATCGCTTCGAGTTGAGTTTTGATGCCAATCCTGCGCTCGTATTGAACGGTTCAGGTAATCTTTCCAAACGTGTTTCGCTGTGGCCAGGTGAGCACACAGCCAGAATTAAATTTTGGGCGCCACCCGGCGCTCCTTCGCCCGTTTTTGACCAAAAGCCCCAAGTCGCTGGCGTGGTACTCGCCGATGAACCAGATGACAACGTTCTTGTGCCAATAAGTTATAGTCTTGTTCCTAATCCATCGTTCGCGCAAGCCGGTGACCGGGTAACCTTTGCGTATTCGGCGCGCGAACAGACGACCGGGTTGCCGATTGCCGCTATTGAAGTGTATCTCAACGACCAGCGAGTGAATCGCTCGCTTGGTAGTAGTGGAACGTGGATTTGGCAAACCAGTGCGAGCGACACAGGTAAGTTTCGTGTGCGTTTACAAGCGCGTCTAGAAGGGATAGATCGCATTCAGAGCAAAGAATTTGAGTATATGATCAACGCACGCGAGTCTGCGATGGCAAGTGGGCCAGCTGCATACATTGGATTCGCGTTACCGCATGCCCAAGCCAATTGGGGCGAATCACACATTCCGATTTCCTTCAGCATTGCCCAATCCGCGCTTGAATCGGCTTGGGGTAGATCGGGGCTTGCCACGCAGTACAACAATTACTTTGGTATCAAGTGTCCTGGTTTACCGATGCACTCAAACTGTGTTACCTTGGAAGGCGCATCATGGCGTGTGTACAGCAATGCGCGTGAATCGTTTCTCGATCACGGACGTTTTCTGCAACAAAACTCGCGCTATCAAAATGCGTTCAGTTACACGAATGACTCTGTTTCCTTCGCCCGTGAAGTTGCGCGGGCTGGCTATGCTGGCGCAGACTGGGAACCATACTTTAACAAGATCAAGTCAACTATGGATGCCTATAATCTCTATCAGTACGATCAAGGTGGAATTCCACTACCACAACCTACTGCGCCTAATCCCCCCACACTTGGCGAGCCGCGCAATGGTGTGACGCTCTCGCCCACCGCCGATGTTACCCTGCGTTGGAATTTGTCTGCGAACGCGAGCCAATACAAAGTTGAACTGTGGGGCGGACCCTATTCGACGATGACGCCGTGCGATTGGCAAAGTGGCACTACTTGCCGTATTGGAACAATGTGGCCCGGTACGATGCAATGGCGCGTCAAAGCGCGCAATGCAAACGGTGAAAGCGAATGGAGCGATACATGGTCGTTCACCGTCCAAGCTGTGCCATCAATCATCACCATCACTCCCACATGGACTCGCTCGCCGACTGCGACAGCCACGCGAACTCAGACGCCTCAGTCAATTTCGATAAATCGCCCAACGCTATCCAGCCCAACGAATGGCACGTCTATGACGCAGAATACCAGCGTGACATTGTCTTGGAACACAGCGCAAAACGCAACACAATACAAAGTCGAACTATGGGGTGGACCGTACGATCGAATGACTCCCTGTGATTGGCAGAGCGGTACGACGTGTCACATTGGTACGATGTGGCCTGGCACGATGCTGTGGCGCGTCAAAGCGCGCAATGCCAGTGGACAAGAATCGGATTGGAGTGATACGTGGTCGTTCACGATTCGGCAGGAGATTACGCCCACCTGGACGCCAACCACGCGCGCGATTACTCCCGGTCGACTCGTCCTTGTAGATGGATTGAGTCTGTCGAGTACAAGCATCCAAGTCAATCAATCGGTCAATGCGCGTTTTCGCGTGCGCAACGATGGCGGCACACCGATCACAGCACGCTATCTTGGCGTCAAGGGGAGACATAGCAGCGGCGCGAGTTACGACTTTCACTGGATCGAAAATCTCACGCTCCAACCTGGACAAGAGTTCACCTACGATGTGAATCGGAGTTTCGATCGCACCGGCAGTTACTCGTTGACGCCCAACTGGTTTGATGGGGCAAACTGGCGCGATCTGACCTTTGCGAACGGTAGCACGAATTACGTGACGATCAACGTTGTCAGCGCGCCTGCGCCGCCGACATTTACTCCCGTACCTCCATCGCCGGGTCGCGTGGTGTTAACACAAGGTCTAACGATCTCGCCCAGCAACCCGGCGCGTGGTCAAAATGTCAATGCACGCTTTGTGGCAAAGAACATTGGCGGTTCGCCAGTCACCTTTCGCTTCTTTGGGGTTAAGGGACGCCACAGTAGTGGAGCGGTGTACGATTTCTTGTGGCTGGAAAACTTTACTCTTCAGCCCGGCCAAGAGTTCACCTATGACGTAAATCGGACCTTTGATCGCACCGGTAGTTTCACTTTCACCCCCAACTATTCCCTGAACGGCTCAGCGTGGGCGGATCTCGCCTTTGCAAATGGGAGTACGAGTTATGTTACGATTAGTGTACGGTGAGTCGAGAAGGGGAATGGTAGCACGTTGTCCACAATGACTTGCGATTCCGAAACACATGTCGTAAGTGATGGTGATTGCCACAGTCAACACGTGCATTACCTGGTGGCTTCATCTCCTCTTTGCTACGCTCAGGCTCGCCACAGGTGATAACGGAGCCCCTTGGGTGGTGCTGACCGGGTTACACTCAATTCCTTAATGAAATGGGCTATCAGCGTTGGCCCAGCGCAAGTCCTGATTGGATCGTGCGTGCGGATGGCTTTCCGCGCGCCGAACACGACGGACACGATAATAATCAGCAATGGCGCGTGATTGGTGCGCTGAATGCCTGCACGGGCTAGGTCTCCTATCTCCAAGGTTACATCATCGGGCGCAAGCAAGTGAGTGCGTTCTATCGCCAGCTGGCTGAACAATATGCACGTTTTGAAAAAGTGTATGTGATGGAAGACAACTGGAACATTCACACACACGACGACGTGCAAGCCACGGTGAAACAACTACCGCATCTCGAAGTCGTCTGGTTGCCGACGCATGCGTTCTGGCTCAATCCGATTGAGAAACTGTGGCGCTGGACTCACCAAACGGTGTTGCATCGCCATCGCTTATTGGATCGCTAGGATGAATTGAAACAACGCGTGGCATCCTTCTTTGATCAGTTCGCAGATGGTTCCCAAGAACTTCTGCGTTATGTTGGCTTGCTGGGTGATGGACAATTTGCCAAAGCCCTACGAGCAGGTTACCGAACTTGAGTTTCAAAACTCATTAGTGTTCCCTATGGCTTATAATGCAAGATGTGTACAACCACTAGGAATGTATCAAGAACGTAGTGAAATATCTCTTTTGATAGCAAGACAAGCGAAGAAATATTTCCGACCAACCTAAGCGAGGCATCCGGTAAACAAAGTCTTTTTTGATTTCTCAAAGAACTATGTATAATGTAAACAACAATTTTTCCTTGTTCTTGGACAATTTATCAAGGTTGCCAAGTGCGTCATGGAAAATTATTTTTCAGGCTGGGTCAATGTGAATACTCAGCCCTGTAAAGACGTAGGAAACTCGGAAACTGACGAGCACGGTGAGCACCTAATGCCTGGCATATATTGTGCGGCGGTAATAGGTGCTTTTTGTTTTGCACGACCTGCAACGAAATATTTGTGGAGCGAGTGCTTTTTTTGAGAAGACTTGATTTATCTTTGACCGGGGTTGTTAGATTGTTTCGCTGACGACGAATCTTCTTGATAAGGAGCCGGCGTTATGCTGAGCGCTCATCAACCTGATTGGGACAGGGGTTCAAGTGGCTGCACCTACTTGGCGCGTCGCGTGTTTGCATTGCGCCGGTAGGTGCAATTGTTTTTCGCTCGGAGTCTGAATATTTATGGACAATTCCATTTTTCACTCAAACGGTGAGCTGGATCGCACTCGTCTTAGTCCTTCATTGATAAGTGCTTTCGAAGCACTTACCACCGAAGCGCAAGAATTGGGCTATGATTTCATTGGCACACCGCATTTACTCATCATGTTCACGCGCATTCCCAATGGTTGTACGCAAGACCTTTTGCAACGCCTGGGTTATTCGTCCGATCAAGTGCGTGATCGTCTGCGTCGCGATATTCGCCGTGAGGCGCCTGCGGCAAAGCCGCCAGCACTCATCCAGTCTTGTTTCTCTCAGCGCGCGCTAGGTATTTTGGAAACCGCCGCCGTCGAGACTCGGCGCGAGGATTTGCGCCAAATTGACGAATATCATCTGCTCGTGAGTCTACTCCAAAAGGTAGATGGGATTGCTTTGCAGAGTTTACAACGTCAAGGTCTTGATCCAAGCCGGATGCTCGCCGTTTTGCGCGGTGAAGCGGTTGGTTCGGAAGGCGGCGCTCTCGCAGCCACTTTGCCTCCTTCAGATCAGGACGCGACTTTGCCCATCACCTTTGATTTGGATGCACAGCAAGTTTTTGCCTTCGCCCTGCAGGAAACTTTTCGCACCGGACACCCACAAATTCAGACCCCCCACTTTGTTATTGGTTTGACCAAGGTTGCCGATGGTTATACTGCGCGTGCGCTACAACATCAAGGGTTGAATCCCAAGCAAGTGCGTGATGTGATCCGGCGAGCAATCCAACCTGGCGGACCACCACGCAACGGCCCCTTGGAAATCACGCCGGAGATGCTAACCGTACGGGTTCAACAGATTATCGAACTAGCGATTACGGAAGCCAGATCTGCCAAGGCACCGGCGATTACGGAACGTCATCTCCTCATCGGTTTTCTCAAAGTACCGGGTAGTGCGACAGCACAATTTCTAAAAAGTCTGGGAATCAATTTAGACGAGATGCTGGCTTTTGCACAAAGCGAACACGCGGGAATAGTCATCCCCAATGCTACATCCTTGCTTGACAGATTAGGGCGCGATCTCACCCAGCAAGCACGCGAGGGTAAACTCAAACCGGTCATTGGTCGTCGCCGCGAGATGCGCCGCATCGCCCAGGTCTTGGCACGCGCCGACAAGAACACCCCACTCTTGATTGGTGATGCGGGTGTGGGCAAGACAGCGATTGTCGAAGGGTTGGCACAACGCATCGCGGAGAACGCCGTGCCCGATCATTTGCGCGGCAAGCGCATCATCGAACTGCCGATTGCAAGTTTGGTGGCTGGTACCAAGTATCGCGGCGACTTGGAGGAGCGGCTCAACAAAGTTATTCAAGAGGCAAAGCAAGCCGATGTGATTTTGTTCTTTGATGAAATCCATACACTGGTTGGCGCAGGGCGCGCCGAAGGTGGCACGCTGGATGCGGCAAACATCTTCAAACCGGTTCTCGCGCGCGGCGAAGTTCGATGCATTGGCGCAACAACCCTGAGCGAGTTCCGGGCAACCATTGAAAAAGATGCCGCACTCGAACGCCGCTTTCAGCCGATTATGGTTGAAGAACCTACTGCAGAAGAGACCCTGGAGATTTTGCGCCAAACTCGTTCGCGCTACGAAACCTATCATCACGTCCAATTGCTCGATGAAGCATTGGAGGCTGCGGTCAAACTCTCGATAGTCTATTTGCCGGAGCGCCGCTTGCCAGACAAAGCATGCGATTTGATTGACGAAGCATGTGTCCGGGTGCGGGTGGCTTCGGCGAGCCGGTGGTCAGCTGAGGAACCCCCAAAACCACAAGAGCCCCTTCCGATTAGTGCTGATTCGGTCGCTCAGGTTGTGGCAGACTGGACGGGAATTCCGATGGCACGTCTCACCGAAGCCGAGCAAACTCGTTTGCTTCACTTAGAGGAACATTTGCAAAAGCGCGTCATCGGTCAAGCAGAAGCGGTCTCGGCAGTTGCGCAAGCCGTCCGATTGGGACGCACCGGTCTCAAGCAACCCAATCGTCCGATCGCTGTTTTCTTGTTCGTGGGGCCGACCGGCGTTGGCAAAACCGAATTGGCTAAGGCATTGGCGGAAACACTCTTTGGTTCGGAAAAAGATTTGATCCGGATAGATATGTCCGAGTATATGGAAGCCCACAGCATTTCCAAACTTATCGGCGCACCACCATCCTTTATCGGCCACGACGAAGAGGGACAACTCACCGGCGTCTTGCGCCGCAAGCCTTACGCGGTCGTGCTTCTCGATGAAATCGAAAAAGCGCATCCGGCAATCTTTGATCTCTTCCTGCAACTCTTTTCAGATGGACGTTTGACCGATAGTCACGGCAGGGTGGCAGACGGTCGCAACGCCATCTTTATTATGACATCGAATATCGGGACTGAATTGTTAATTCCGGTGCGTCCCATCGGCTTTCAGCCCCAAGGTACAAACCCACCGGATTTCCAGCGCGATGTGTCTATCGAATTGCAAAAACACTTTCGCCCTGAGTTTCTCAATCGGATTGATCAAATTGTGTTCTTCAAGCCACTTGGTCCAACACACATCCGTGCGATTGCCGAGTTGCAACTTGCCAAACTGATCAAACAATTGGACGAGATGCATGGAATTCGCCTCATCGTTGAGCCGGCGGCGTTGGACTTGATCTGCCGAATAGGGTTTAGTGAGCGGTACGGGGCGCGGCATTTACAACGCACGATCGAACAGAATGTGACGAAACCGCTCAGCACACTGATTCTGGAGCAATACGAAGGCGATGTAGGGCTAACGGTCGAGGACGATAAACTAGTTTTGGTAAAACATCCGGCAGAGCCAGCCCAGGAATCTTAACTAGAGAGTGAGGGCATGTGATTCTTCAAGAAGGTCAAGTCATTCGGGGTACGTATGAGGTAGAGCGCCTATTAGGCGAAGGCGCATTTGCCGAAGTGTACCGAGTCAAGCATCGTTTCTTGGGACGGCAAGCGATGAAGGTTTTCAAGTTAGTGGGGATGACCGTCCAGGAGATTGAGCAATCACTTGCAGAAGCCGTTCTGCTGTCCAGCATGCAACATCCCAACATCATCCGCGTCTTCGATGCAAATACAACCGATGTTGGTTCCGCCACTCATGGTTTCTTTACAATGGAATATGTCGCGGGCGGAAGTCTGGATCAGTTTTGGCAATCGCATGGCGCACAGTTCGTTCCTATCGAAACTGCCGTTGATATTATGCGTCAAGTGTGCCGCGGATTGGCGGTAGCGCACGGCTCTAATCCGCCGATTGTCCACCGCGACATCAAGCCGCAGAACATTTTGGTGGGGTACGATCCGGCCGGTTTGCGGGTTCGCATCAGTGATTTCGGATTGGCGAAACACGTGAATCCGCTGACGTTGCTTGCCAGCGCCAAAGGGACACGTGCGTTCAAAGCACCAGAAGTCTTTCGCAATTCTCAAGCCGATTCGTGCGCGGGTGATATCTGGGCAGTCGGAACTACCTTCTATCTATTGCTCACGGATCGGTTGCCGTATCCCGAAGTGGGCGACTTGGAAAGATTCACCCCCAAGAGTTTCGAGCGGCCGATTATCCCGTGTAGCCAAATGAATCCGAATGTGGATCCCGTTTTGGAGCAGATCGTTTTGCGTACCTTGGCACCTAAACTTGAAGTGCGTTATCCGAATGCCAAAGAATTGCTTGCGGACCTGGAAAAGTGGAAACCCCGACCGCCGGGTAAAGGGACATCTACTGGCACAATGTCTTCGGACACGTCCAAGAAGGCTTTGGGAGAACATTCTCCTGCTCACGAGAGTGAGGCGCAACAAATGGTAGAGCAAGCGATGCGATTGGCGCGCCAAGCCGGCAAACCGATGGAAGCCGCCGACCTGATGGAAGAAGCGTTCAACAAACAACCCGGCTTGCGGGAAAAGTACGAGTATCAACTGAAACTCTGGCGTCGTGGGATTATCATGTAACCTGAGTAGAGACAGGAAAAAGAATCTATGAGTGAATCAGAATCTCTGGCAGGTCAATCTGAAATTCTTTTGGAAGCCGCACGCCCGGACCTCTTTCGCGTGAATGCTTTTCGTGTGACCGAGTTGCCCGTGGATGCAACGGCGCGCGATTTGGTCAAGCGTCAACAAATCATCGAAATGGCAAGCAAGACCGGTCTCCCAGTGCCGCCGGGTCCCGGGCGCGCTCTGCCTCTGAAAGAATCCAACGGGCCGGATGCGGTAACTGAAGCGATGCAACGCTTGCGTGATCCGGAACGCCGTTTGGTGGACGAGTTCTTTTGGTTCTGGCCCCACCAACTTGGACAAAGCCGTCGCGATGAAGCGTTGTTGGCGCTGGCACAAGGCGACCTCAAAGCCGCGACGAATCTGTGGCTCCGCCAAGAACAATCCAGCGAGATGAATGTTTCGATGCACAATCTAGCGGTGCTTGCACACGCAACCGCGCTCGATCTCGAGTGGTTGGGCACGCATCAATCGTTGAGCGATGATCAGAAAAAGCAACGCGACTTGTCCTGGCGGCAAGCATTTATTCGTTGGAAAATTCTTCTGGACTATGAGGGCTTTTGGAGTCGGTTGACGGCGCGCATCCGCGATCTGGATGACCCGCGTCTGCCGACTGGGACGGCACGCCGAATTCGCCAATCGTTGCCGTTGGCGTTAATTCTCATCAACGCCCAACTTGCCGTACGCACGGCAGAAGCCGGCAACATGGAACAAGCGCGGCGACACCTGCGTATCATCAAAGAATCGGGATTTGAGAGCGCGGTGGTTGACGAAGCATTTCGTCGCGCTGTAGAACCGATTCGAGATCGGATCAAGACTTTGGGCAAATCGGCGGAAGAAAAATCGAATGCCAATCCGGCTGAGGGCGACGTGGCAACCCGGCAGTTGCTCACGCAGATCAAACCACTTTTGGCGGCGTTGGATTGTCTCTTGCCTGATAATCACCCCACGCGCGTAAGCATGCACGATGAAGTCGTGCGCCGCGTTTTGGCGTGTCAGATTCTGTTTGCCAACAAAACAGAAAATTGGCAGGTATCTATCGAACTGCTCGAGTCGGCACTGCCGATTGCGGCGAGTGCCTCAATGCGCGCCCGGCTTGAAGAAAATCTCCAGATCGTCAAGGGGAATCTGGAATTTCAAAAGCGATACAAGACTTGCTGGTTCTGCAAGACGCGCCCTAGCGAAGACGATGCGGCAGTGGAAGTCAAGATGGTGGGGAACGTTGCCCGTATTCCGATTTGGAACGGCGTCCGTGTTACTTGGCAGAATCTTACGGTTCGGGTTCCCCGGTGCCGTGTCTGCAAATCTGCTCATACCAACACGTCCACCATCTCCGGTGCAATATACACGATTGGATTGTTGATTGGCTTGGGCGGTTGTTCGGTTACGATGAGCGTTGCTAAAAATGCCGAATGGGTTGGGATAGGCATCTTTATCGGCATACTGTTCATCGCGGGAGGAATTGCCAGCGCCTTGGAAAAACGAAACCTGCAAGGGATCGAACCGCTCTCGGCTCAAACCCAATTCCCAACAGTTATAGAGATGATCAAGCAGGGTTGGGCGATCGGGGAAAAACCGGAAGGAGTGAACTAGCGTCATGCCAACTATTCTTAGCGATCTCAGGCAGTTGCAGTATCCCAAAGAATTTCGGATCGCGCCGCTTGATTTGGTTTCAACGCTGGAGCGATTAGCCGGAACCTTGGCTGCTCTATCAACCGTTCCGCAGACCCAGCCATCGGATCAAGCGCAAGCGCGCCTCTTGGCTGAGGTAGGCACCGGTTTGTGGCGTGCGCGGCAAAAGATGTTAGAACCGGGCACCAATCATCCCAAAGAAGAGATGCGACGTGCCTATCGTCATCTGGAATCGGTGTGGGATGCGCTGACACAAGCCGGGATGGAGATCATTGATCCGATGGATTCACTCTTTGATCCGGGAATGTCGCTAAAGGTGATTGCATTTCAACCCACGCCGGGCATTCAACGTGAAAAGGTAATCGAAACGATCAAACCAGCAATCTACTATAAAGGTGAACCGATCCAAATGGGTGAAGTGATTGTCGGAACGCCGGAGCACAGTTGATATGATCAATTGCCCGGTTTGCAACCATTTGTGCGAATCAAACGCAACAGAATGCCCGCTTTGTTACACACCGTTGCTGTTGAATGGTGTATACCGGGTGACGGATCGTCTTGGCAAGAACGCGTTTGACGCGTTCTATCTGGCAGAGGATATCAGGACGCATACTACCGTCGTCGTTAAAGAGATCGAGGACGATGCTGGTGCATCTTCGGAGCAAATTCTCAAATCTGCGGCGAAATTTCGTACAGAGGCAACGCACCTCCAACAAATCAATCATGCCGGGCTTGTGCGGGTTTTGAATTTCTTTAGCGATAAGCATCGCTACTATCTTGTTACAGAGTATGTGCTTGGCGAAACGCTCGAAGATCGTTTGGCGAGTGTAGGGGCTTTGCCAGAACCACAGGTCTTGCAATGGGCAATCGAATTGTGCGACGCATTGAATTATTTACACACCCGGACGCCTACTATCATTCATAGTGACATCAAACCCACCAATATCAAACTAATGTCGGATGGGCATGTGAAACTGATCGGTTATGGTATCGCGCGTGCGTTAGTAACCGAGTCTAGTACCGAACGTGGTATAACGCCACCCTATTCGCCGCCTGAACAGTACGGCAAACAACGCGCCGGCGATGTGCGCAGTGACATTTATGCGTTGGGTGTTACACTGTATCGGTTGACGACCAATCATCTGCCACCGGAAGCGACCAAGCGTTCAACCCAGCCTCTTGTGCCGCCGCGTAACTGGAATCCTACTTTGAGTGAACAACTCGAGAGCGTGATCCTAAAGGCAATGGCTGAGGACGCCGGGCGGCGCTATCAGGGCGCCTTACAACTGAAGCAAGCATTGCAGAGCATCATCCCAATTGCCGCTCCAGTTAAACCGGCTGTTCCTATCGCTACACCTGTGCCCCCGCCGGCGATTCCATCAGCCAAACCGGCAGGCACGCCAAACATCAAGTTGCTTGCCGCGATGGGGTCTCTCATCGGAGGGATTCTAATGCTGATTCTGTGTGGAGGAATTGTTTGGGGCGTGGCGGAGATTAGCAGACAACAACAAGCTACTGCGACTGCACGCGCTCAAGCAACCGGTACTGCTATCGCAATGACCACAGCGACAGCGATTGCACAAAGCACAGCAACGGCAAATGCCTATGCCACGAGAACGAGAGCGGCGTTGACTACAGCAACAGCCATCGCCCAAGCGACAGCGAATGCTCAAGCAACTGCCACCAACCTAGCACGCGAACGTGCAACAACAACTGCGCGCGCCCAAGCAACGATGCTTGCGCAAGGCACGGTTACTGCCCAAGCGCGGGCAACCTCAACGGCGCTGGCAATGGCGGCAACGCCAACCCGAACGAGTCCGACTTGGCGAATTCTTCTGTCCGATACGTTCGATACAAACGCAAATCAATGGATTACCGGCGATTCACAAAGCAATTTTGGGACAGCTACGTTCACGATTGCTAGCGGTAGGTATCGTTGGGATATGAAAGCCAATCAGAGTTGGATTCGTTATCACTGGCCGGCAATGTCTTCGATTACCGATTTCGAATGGACTGTTGAAGGTCGCCGGGTTAGCGGTTCAACGGACTCGAATTGGGGAGTCATATTCCGTCGCTCAGATAAAGGATTCTACACCTTTGAAATTAGCAATACTCTATTCACGATTCGCCGATTTGATGGTAGTTGGACAACGTTAATCAATTGGTCATCCAGTACTGCACTACGCCCAGATGGATGGAACCAGATTAAAGTCATAGGCAAAGGTGCACAGTTCGAGTTCTTTACCAACGGGAAACCCGTAGGCGGAATAAACGATAGCACTCTCACCAATGGCATCGTCGGTTTGGCAGTTACGCTTTATGACGCAGGCGACGAAGCCGTTGTCGAATTCGACAACGTGGAGTTACGCATACCCTAACAGCAGATATCAATTTGCAATCAAGGAGTAACTAACATGGCTAGAGTAACGATTGATTTCGGGATTGATCTGGGCACGACAAACAGTACGATTGCCGTGTTGCGCGGCACGGAGGTCGAAGTCTTCAAGAATAACGAGGGGTTTGAGTACACGCCCTCCGTCGTTTACATTGACAAACAAGGCCGGTTGTGGGTAGGACGTCAGGCAAAAGAACACCTCGATTCTGATCCCCACAATGCTTTTGCCGAATTCAAACTGCAGATGGGCACCACGCAAACCTATCGCTTTGTGCGCAGTGGACGCGAGATGAAGCCCGAAGACCTCTCTGCCGAAGTCCTCAAATCGCTCAAGGGGGATGTGCAACAGCTCTCTGGCGAACAAGTCCAAGCCGCCGTCATCACCGTGCCGGCTGCCTTTGAACTTCCCCAATGCAAAGCCACCGAGAAAGCGGCGAATATGGCAGGCATTATGCAGAGTCCGTTGTTGCAGGAGCCGGTTGCGGCTGCCATAGCATACGGCTTTCAGAGCACTAGCGACAAGGTCTTTTGGTTGGTGTACGATTTCGGGGGCGGCACGTTCGATGCCGCGGTCATCCAGGTGCGTGATGGCATCATTCAGGTGGTCAATCACGGAGGCGACAATCATTTGGGCGGCAAATTGATTGACTGGGCAATTGTGGAAGAGTTGCTCATCCCGGCGCTCACCCGGGAACGCCGCTTGTCTGACTTTCGGCGAGGCAATTCTAAATGGGCAGGAGCGATCGCCAAGTTGAAACTCAGAGCGGAAGAAGCCAAGATTCGCGTTTCGCGGAGCGAAACCGCAACCATTTGGATTGAAGCCCTTTGCCAAGACGATCGTGGGGAAATGGTGGAGTTTGAGTACGAATTGCAGAAACAAGATGTCGAGCGACTGGCGGAGCCATTGATTTTGCGCTCGATCAACATCTGTAAAAAAGTGCTGGCGGAGAAACGGTTGGAAGTTGCCAACATCGAAAAGATCTTGCTGGTAGGAGGTCCCACGCTAATGCCGTATCTGCGAGAACGCTTATCGGATCCGCATCAAGGGCTGGGCATTCCCTTGGATTTCAGCATTGACCCATTGACGGTGGTCGCACGCGGCGCCGCCTTCTTTGCCGGCACTCAACGAATGACGGTGGATCAGGGAATCCTGAGGGCAAAACGCGATGAGGGCTTGTTTACCGTTTCCTTCCCCGAATGGAAATTCACCGGGAGTGATGCCGAGCCGATGGTGGCTGGGATCGTTCAAGCACCAGCGGGGAACAATCTGCAGGGCTTTGCCATCGAATTTATCAACACCGATGCGCGACCCCAGTGGCGGAGTGGTAAAGTGGGTTTGGGACCGAATGGGGCATTTATGCTTTCGTTGAGGGCGGAGAAGGGACACCCGAACAAATACAAAGTTGAATTAAGTGACGCGACGGGACGTCTCGTCGAAACGGTAACCGATCCGGAAACATTGACCTACACCATTGGAATGGTCATCACGAATCCGCCGCTGACGCACTCGATTGGCGTTGAATTGATAAATAACGAGGTACTATGGTTTCTTGAAAAAGGGACACCACTCCCTGCCCGCAAGCGCGAGGTGCTCCGCACGGCGTACGAGATGCGGCGAGGACAAGTTGGAGATGTCATTCGAATCCCTGTTATCGAAGGAGAAAAAGAACGTGCCAATCGCAATAAACGCATTGGAAAACTTGAGGTCAAACCGCATCAAGTCAAGCGCGATGTGCCAGTGGGTAGTGAAGTAGAGTTCACCATTGACATCAATGAATCGCGCCTCATCACCACCAAGGCGTACATTCCGATCCTCGATGAGGAGTTTGAAGAGGTGATGCAAATTGGTGAGGAAAAGCGACCCGAACCTCGCGAACTGAAAAAACTATTGGAGAGTGCGTTAAAGCGATTAGAAGAATTGCGCAAGTCGGCACAGGAAACTGGCGCGACCCAAGCCCAGCAAGCCTTGCAACGCATAGACGCCGAGCGAATGGTGCACGAAGTACAAACGTGGTTAGATGCCGCACAGACCGATCCCGACGCCGCCGACAAATGCGAGAAGCGCTTGCGCGATTTAGAAGATGCGATGGATCAGGTCGAAGAGGCGTTAGAATGGCCTGGGTTGGTCGCGGAGGCTGAAAAATTGATCTCGGCGGGCAAGGAGATCATTCAGGAACACGGGGATTTGGATGACAAAAATTCGTTCCGCCGGCACGAGAACGAAGTGCGTCAAGCCATTCAAGCCAATGATCCCGATCTCTTGATGCAACGGATTCAAGAGATGCGTGGTGCGGTAATGCGGGTCTTGGATCGCAAGGGCATCCTACAAGCGATCTTTTTCCAACAGTTGTGTGAGAAGGTCAGTGAAATGCGCGATCAGGCGCAAGCGACGCAATTAATTGCTCAAGGTCAACGCGCCATCAACGCGAACGATGTGGAAACATTACGCAACGTCAATCGGCAACTGGCGGCGCTATTGCCTGTTCCAATTCCTCAGCCGGATGAGACGACTGTAACGCGTGGCCGTTGATCTGTGTCGCCGAGCGGAAAGAAAAAATGCCAAATTCACATCATGATCCGAAACCACAAGAGCCGTCGTCATCTGTTCGAGTATTGGTTAGTCAAATCGCGTTGGCGCAAGCTACCGAATTGGCACGCGCGGGCAAATACGCCGAGTCAGAACGACTCTTGAATGAGATGATTCAGGAGCCAACTGTCTCATCGAGCGCGTTGGACTTGCTTGCCCGCATTCGTGCGCAACAAGGCAGATTCAAAGAAGCCGAAGCGCTCTGGACGCAGGTACTTGAACGAGAGCCGGGTAATCGTCAGTCCCAAGTGGCATTGCGTCAAGTGCGTCACGGTCGAATGAATCGGATCAATCGGCTGAGCGCGCTAGCATTGAGCCCGGTGATCATAGGGTTGATTGGGCTGCTCGCGCTTTATGCTTGGTTGCCATCATCGGCTCTGCCCACGCCGACCGTACAAGTCGTGCAATACAGTGAGAACACGTCAACAAATACACCGGCACTCGTGACTGCCATAGTCACTGTGGTCGTGACAACGACACCCATGTCTTCTCCTACACCAGCACCATCGGCGACGCCGGCGCCCACCTTCACACCACAAGTCATCACGATTTTGGCGACGCCGCAACCACGCTGGAATGTACTGAGACTTGATCCTGCGCCCAAGTACCGCGTGGGACGAATCTCGTGTGATCAAAGTAATCCACGGGTGTGGCATCACGGAGAATTTACAATTGAGGGGACTGTCTATGTGCCAACCTATCTTGGCCCGCTGAATGAACTGCGGAATTGGGCAAATCACAAGCAGGTCGGTGGAGCGCAATCGAGTAACGCTTTGCCGCAGGTGATCAATGAGACAGAACAATGGATTGAGCGGTTGTATGTCTTGCCGTTGTTGGAAAATGGGGGACCTGGGACGTGGTACGTGTGGGTGATTGAGGACGGCAAACGTGTCTCTGAGGTGGCACAGATTATCATAGATCAGACCTGCCGACATGGCGTAGTAGATTTTCAAATGGTGGACATGCGATAAAAACCGATTTGACCAATCGCGCTGGAGCATTACATGCCGCACTCTTTTTGGCAGATCATCGAGCAGATCAATCCGTTGGTTTGATGAGCGAGTGATCTTGAACAAGAAAGGAGGTTGTGCATCTTCCAAGAATCTATTGTGTGCGTGTTACGAATCAGTTCATTCACCCGAAAGGAGAGGGCAACAATGAAGGAAAAATTTACTACCGAGGAATGGGGACTTTTAAAGTTACTTCCGTTCCACGTCTTTTTGCTGGTTGCTGGTGCAGATAAGAACGTGGACAAGGAAGAGATTGCACAATTCGATGCAGAGATCAAAGGGGCTCCGTTCTACAAAGATCCGTTGCATCGCGAGATTGCCTTGGACATTCTGACTTCGGATGTCGGCGACTTACTCCGGCAAGCTATGGATGTCTCAAGGTTTGCAGAGCGCATGACTCGGATGAAGACAGTGCTCCAGACAAAACTGACCCACGATGAATATCAACGATTTGTTGGCAGTTTGTTCATCAATGGCTTGAAAATCGCCCGCGCTTCTGGCGGCGGTCCCTTGGGGATGGGAGACAAGGTCAGCCAAGAGGAAAAAGTTGCCTTGGCTGCTTTGGCAACGATGTTTGAACTGGATGTGAATACCATCGCAAAGAATTTTGGCTAGGTCGCATTGCCAGAATCTGCCAACATCGTATTTTCGCTCACAGAGGGTCACAGTGGACTCGTCCTGCGGCCCTCTGTTACAGGTGGGCGACGTCACACAAGGAGTTGTCACACGACATGCTGCTCCGGAAAATTCTTGAATATTCGAGACGGTACCTGGGTCTCTTTTTCGATGGACAAATCTTGCTTGGGTTGGTGGTATTTATCGTGTTGGTGTACGGACTAGGAATGGGCGCCATTCTATTTTTGGAGCGGGATGCCCCAAATGGTCTCAACTCGATATCAGAAGTTTCCTGGTGGGTTACCCTGGCTCTTTTCAATATCACCGATCCTCAATACTTTCCCGCTACTTTTGGCGGCAAACTCGTGGGGCTTGGATTAGACATTCTGAGTACCGTTCTGCTCTGGTTGTTTAGCGCGATTATTGTGGCGTTGGTGTTAGATGTCGTTTTGAAAGAAGGACAAGGTATGGGCAACACAAAGCACAAGAATCACGTGATCATTTGCGGTTGGAACGAAACCGCGGCAGAGATCATCGAGCAGTTGCACAAAGCCGATCCGGACAAACCAGTGGTCATTTTGGCAAAATTGGATGCTAAACCGGTAGGGCATACGTGGGTGAGTTTCATCAAAGGCGACCCGACCGATGGCAATGATCTGCAACGAGCGAATGTGATGGAAGCCGATGTCGCTGTGATTTTCCCCATCACGGGTGATAGCGCGGCAGATGCTCAATCGCTGCTCACGGTGTTAGCCATCGAAACACTGAATCGAGATGTGTATACCTGTGTCGAGATCCTTGATCCCAAGAATAGCCAGCATTTTGCGCGTGCGAATGTAGACGAGATGTTTATTCGCGGTGAACTGGGAGCACATTTACTTGCGCGCGCAACGCTTTGCAAGGGGCTTTCGGGAATTGTCTCTGAACTCTTGCGTTGGGATGAGGGAAACGAGTTCTACAAGATTGACTTTCAGGAATACTATCCCTCATTACTCGGCAGGACTTTTGATGACGCGCTCGACTATTTGAAACGAAGATTTAATCTTATTCTCATTGCCATCGAAAGAGTATCCGAACAGGAAGAAGTCCTGATTAATCCAAGTGAAGAGTTTTCTCTCATCCGAAATGATCAAGCGATTCTTATCCCCGCGCAAAATATTGAAGCGACAAGTGCATCGGTAGCACTTGCCCAGCTTCTTATGAAAAATGGGAATCAGATCCCCAAAGAGAATCTTTGTTCCCTCAACGATTATTTGGAAAAGGGAATACCGCTGAAG
>Ga0334722_10001114_pt1 | contig 35058 bp, 33 predicted proteins | sample C3_bottom_MG_FD_207210 | JGI IMG/M metagenome (GOLD analysis project Ga0334722, IMG submission 207210) | Sediment microbial communities from Yellowstone Lake, YNP, Wyoming, USA - C3_bottom | ecosystem: Environmental > Aquatic > Freshwater > Lake > Sediment | place: USA: Wyoming | collected... | reverse complement strand
GCCTCGCTGACCCGCCTGCTGGGCGGGATCCCGGGCACCACCCTGAGCGACCTGCTCAAGGAGGGCATGGCCGTCTGAGACGCCTTCGAGCTGGAGGTCGACTTACACCACTTGACGGGACATGACCGCCGCGATCGACAAGCCAATGGAGGCTGACATGTCGGACGACAGCATGCGTTCACGTCGCTCGGTATTGCTGACCGCCGCCGGATCTGCCGCGGCCGCGGCTGCGGTGGCGCTGGGACGCCCGGCAAGCGCGCTCGGGGCGGACGGCGGTTCACTTCTCCTCGGCGAGGACAACCACGCCGAGTCGATCACCGCGCTCACCAGGGACACCGTGCACTCGACCCAGGACGCGACCCTGGTCGTCGAGAACAACATCAGCGCAGCGGTCGTTGGCCACGCGACGAGCGGACAGGGGGTCATCGGCCGGAGCCAGACCTCGGCCGGCGTCCAGGGCTACAGCCAGACCGACGCCGGCGTCAACGGATTTGGCTTCTTCGGCGTCTGGGCCACTGGTGATGGCTTCGGCCTGTTCGGAACGACCTCCGACGGCGAGGGCGTTCACGGCGAATCGGTCAACGGCACGGGGGGCTCGTTCGCGTCTGAGAACGCGAGCGCTCTGTCCACCTCGGGTCGGCTGCACTTCGAACGCGTCTCGGGCGTGGCCACGATCCCGGCCGGGAGCTTCTCGAAGGTCATCGCCCTGAACACCGACCTGAGTGGCGACAGCTTCCTCCTGCTCACGCCGCGCGGAAGTCTCGTTGGACGAGATCTCTGGTACACGGTGGATCTCGACGCCGACACCTTCCGGCTCAGGCTCAGCAAGCCGCTTCCCTATCCGATCGAGGTGGGCTGGCTGATCATCGATTGAGTGCCCGCGACGCCGCTAGCCGGCGAGCGGCACCACGCGCCCGTCGGCATCAATCGTCGCCTGGCGGCGGCGCAGCACTTTGAGCTCGGCGCCCGGGACCTGGTCGCGGGCGTGGTAGCTGGAGCGGACGAGCGGTCCGGACTCGACGTGCCGGAAGCCGAGGGCCAGGGCCTCGGCCTTCATCTCGGCGAACTCGTCGGGGTGGTAGTAGCGCTCCACTGGCAGGTGCTTCAGCGACGGGCGCAGGTACTGGCCGATCGTGAGGATGTCGGTATCGACCTCGCGGAGCGCCTCGAAGGTCTCGGTCATCTCGGCCCGGGTCTCGCCGAGGCCGACCATCAGCGAGCTCTTCGTGTGGACCGCGAGCCGGTACTCCCCCGCGAAGGCTTTTGCCCGCCCGAGGACCCCGAGGCTGCGATCCCATCGGGCGCGCCTGCGGACGGGCTTCTGGAGCCGCCTCACGGTCTCGAGGTTGTGGTTGAGGATGTCCGGGCCGGCCGCCATGACCGTCCGGAGCGGCCCATCCTCGCCGTTGAAGTCGGGGATGAGGACCTCCACGCCCATCCCCGGAACACGGTCTCGAAGCCGGCGGATCGTCTCGGCGAAGACCGATGCGCCGCCGTCGGGCAGGTCGTCCCGGGCGACCGAGGTCACCACGACATGTTCGAGGCCCAGCCCCGAGATCGCCTCCGCGACCCGGCGCGGTTCGTCGTCATCGAACCAGGTCGGCTTGCCGGTCTTGATGTTGCAGAAGCCGCAGGCCCGCGTGCAGGTGTCCCCGAGGATCATGATCGTGGCGGTGCGCTGGTCCCAGCACTCCCCGATATTCGGGCAACGGGCCTCCTCGCAGACCGTATTGAGGTTGAGGCCCCGGAGCAATCGCTTGAGGTCGTGGTAGTTCTCTCCAGAGGGCATCCTTGCCCTGATCCAGTCCGGATGCCGCCGCGGCGCATTCGACCCGTCCGTGGCGGGGAGCCCCACGAGGCCGGCGCCTCCCATGGCGATCGAAATCGACTCGGCCGGCGCGTGGCCGGGATGGCCGGCGCCGCCCGAGGGCTGGAAGATCGGGAGCTCGCGAGCCATCGTGCTAGTAGATTGCGGTGTCCGGCCCGACGGCCTCGAGCCAGGTCTTGATGTCGCGCAGGAGCGCCGCGCCTCCCGCGCCGTCATTGGCGCGGTGGTCCACGGCGAGGACCATGTTCATGACACTCCGAATGGCGATGACGTCGCCATCGGCGGTCTCGACCACGACCGGCCGCTTCGTGATCCGGTCCATGGTCACGATCCCGACCTCGGGCACGTTGATGATCGGCATGACCATGTTCGTGCCCAGCCAGCCGGTGTTGTCGACGGTGAATGTCCCGCCGCCGAAGTCGTCCAGGCGCAGCCTGTTGGCCCGGGCCCGTTCGGAGACCTCGGCGATCGCCTTGTTGAGGCCGGCGATCGATTGGCTGCCCACGTCCCGGATCACCGGGACGATGAGGCCGTCCGCCACGGCCACCGCGATGCCGATGTTGATGCGGCGCTTGGCAAGCAGACCGGCGTCCGTCCAGTGGGCGTTAAAGGTCGGATTGCGCTTCAGGGCCTCGCCCGTTGCCTTTACCACGAACGGCACGAAGCTCAGCGACACGCCCTCGCGGGCCTGGAAGTCCTTCTTGTTCCGATCCCGGACGCGGACGAGGTTGGTGACGTCGACTTCCATCTGGACGTACGCATGCGGGACGAGGAGAGCGCGGGTCATCTGCGCCGCGATGCCCTTGCGCATCTGGGTCATCGGGACGAGGACTTCGTCCGCACCGGCCGGGAAGACGATGCCGGGCGCCGCGGTGGCCGCGCTCGCGGCCGCGGCGGCGGCGGCTGCCGGCGTCGCAATGGGGGTTCCCGAGGGGGCTGCTGCCGGTAGGGCGGAGCTCGCACTGGCGGCGGCAACCCGGGCATCCTGGCGACCGACGGGCTTGCCGGTTCGCTGCGACTCCACGTGGTCGGTCACATCCTCGCGCGTGATCCGACCGCCGCCGCCTGTTCCCACGATCATCGCCGCCTGGAGCCCGTGCTCGCGAAGGAGCCGCCGGACCGCCGGGGTCATCCGGGCGTCGGCGTTGCCGGGCAGCTCGTGGAGTGCCCGCTCGTCATGGTCGGCCGGGCCGTTCGAGGCCGTCGGCGTCGGGGCGGGAGAGGCCGTCGGCGTCGGGACGGACGCCGACGGCACGGACGCCGACGGCACGGACGCGGCCGCGGCTGAAGCCGGAGCCGATGCTGCTGGCGCTGCGGCGGCTGAAGCCGCAGAGATCCGCGTACCAACCTCCTCGATCACCGCGATCTCGGCATTGTTCGGCACCGTGGCGCCCTCTTCCACGAGGATCTCCCGGAGGATGCCTTCGAAGGGCGACGGCACCTCGGCATTCACCTTGTCGGTGATGACCTCGAGGAGCGGCTCGTACTTGGCGACGTGATCGCCGGGCTGCTTGAGCCACTTGCCGATCGTCCCCTCGGCCACGCTCTCGCCGAGTTGGGGCATCGTCACCTTGGCCACGAACAACCTCCTCGAGGGAGTGGAGCGCCGACCCCGCCGTGGCCCCGGCTGCGGGGCTCCGACGCGCGGCGCCTAGTGTCGCCCATCCGGGGCGGCCGTGCCAATGCACGGACATGGAGTTCTTGCGGTGATCGCGAGTGAAGCGCAGGTCACAATACTTGCGGGGTGGACGGACATCGAACCGGGCGGACGGTGCGGGCACTCCGGCATCGGCTGGGCTGGCGGCAGATGGACCTCGCCGCAAGTGCGGGCCTGAGCCAGTCACTCGTCTCCCTGATCGAGCGGGGACAGATCGACGCGATTGCGGTCGGCAAGGTCGCCGCGGTCCTTCGTGCCCTCGATGCCGATCTGCTCCTGCTGGCCCGCTGGCGAGGCGGGGACCTCGACCGCCTGCTCGACGAGGCGCACGCTGGACTGGTCGGCGCGACCGCGGACCTGCTCGGCGCCGCCGGATGGTCGGTCGAGGTCGAGATCACCTACTCCATCGGGTTTGAGCGCGGCTCGATTGACCTGCTCGGGTGGCGCTCGAATTCCGCGACGATGCTCGTCGTCGAGGTGAAGTCGGAGCTCGTCTCCGTCGAAGAGACGCTCCGGCGGCACGACGCGAAGGCGCGACTGGCCGCCCGAATCGCCGCCGATCGCTTCGGCTGGCGGGCGCGGACCGTTGCCCGACTGCTGGTTCTGCCGGAAGGGACGACGCCACGTCGCCGCGTCACCCGACACGACGCCGTGCTCGGCCGCGCCTACCCGTTGCGGAGCGGGGCTGCCCGAGCGTGGCTCACTCAGCCGACGTCGGCCCAGGGAAGCCTGTTGTTCGTTCCGTCGCCACCTAACAGTGGGGTGCGTGGTAGGCGTCGCTCCACCACGCGGAAGAGGATCCGGCACCGTCCAGCGGGATCGGCTCGAGCGTCAACCACCTCCGCAACACCCCCGTCAGGATTGATCCCGCGCTCGTGGTGCGCGCCGATTGCGCCTACCACGAGCCGTGCTCGTAGGTGGTGACGGCGGCGTCCGCGCAGGGGGATAACAGCAACGCTACTGGTAGGCGGTGACCGGCGGGCGGCGCGGCGCGGCGCGTGGTGGCCGGTGGGCGGCGCGACGCGGGGCGTGGTGACCGGCGGGTGTGAGGTGGCCACGCCGATCAGTACACCGCCAGCCTTCGGATCCCGTCCGCGATCTTTTCCGGGTTCACCATGAACCAGTCCTCGAGGACGTGGTTGTACGGCACGCCCGGGACATCGGGGCCGGCAATGCGCGTGACCGGGCCGTCGAGGTAGTCGAATGCCTCCTCGGCGACGATTGCGGACACCTCGGCGCCGTACCCGCCGAACCGGTTGTCCTCGTAGACCACGAGACACTTGCCGGTCTTGCGCACGGACCCCAGGACCGCCTCCTTGTCGATCGGCCGGAGCGTCCGCAGGTCGACGACTTCGACGCTGATCCCCTCCTCCCCCACGACATCGGCCGCCTCGAGCGCGTAATGGGCCATGAGCCCGTAGGCGACGACCGTGATCTGGGTTCCGGGACGGGTAACCGCCGCGCGGCCCAAGGGAATGGTGTAGTCGGTGTCGGGGACGTCGCCCCGGACTGAGCGGTACATCTTCTTGTGCTCGAAGAAGAGGACCGGGTCGTCGTCGCGGATCGCGGAGCGGAGGAGACCGCGCGCGTCGTAGGGCGTGGACGGAATGACCACCTTCAGGCCGGGGATGTGGGTGAAGAACGCCTCGACCGACTGCGAGTGATACAGCGCCCCGTGGACGCCGCCGCCGTACGGGGCCCGAATTGTCATGGGCACGCCGAACCCGTTGTTTGAGCGGTAGCGCATGCGCGACGCCTCGGACAGGATCTGGTTGAAGGCCGGGAAGATGAAGTCGGCGAACTGGATCTCGGCGACCGGCCGCAGCCCGTTGATCGCGGCCCCGATCGAGGCGCCCACGATCATCGATTCGGTAAGCGGGGTGTCGATGACCCGGTCATCGCCGAATTCGGCCCACAGGCCGTCGGTCGCGAGGAAGACGCCGCCCTTCTTGCCGACGTCCTCGCCGAGCACGATGACCGACGGATCACGGCGCATCTCCCCGGCGAGGGTCTCGCGAATCGCCTCGATGAACGTCATGAGGGCCATCAGCCCTTCGCTCCCTCGGCCGCCGAACCGTCCCCGGGTCCGCCGTGCCCAGCCATCCCGTGCCCTCCGCCGAAGCCCCAGGCCGGCGGCGTTTCCGAGGGCCAGTCCTCCGCGAAGACCCAGCGCATGGCGGTGGACGGATCCGGATCCGGCTCGGCCTCGGCGTGCTCCGTGGCAGCGTGCACCTCCGCCTTGATCTCCGCCGCGATCCGGGCGTCCAGCTCGTCCGTGAGGATGCCCCCATCCCGTAGTTGATTGCGAAAGCGCGGCAGCGCGTCGCGCGCCCGAAGCTCGGCGAGCTCCTGCTCGGGCCGATACTTCGTCTGCTGGTCGTCCGATGAGTGCGCGGTCAGGCGGATGACCTTGGCCTCGATGAACGTCGGACCATCCCCGCGCCTCGCGCGCGCCACCGCATCTCGGGATGCGCGATAGCACGCCAGGACGTCCGACCCATCGACGATGATCCCCGGAATCCCATACCCCGCCGCTCGATCGGCCACGTTCTCGATGGCGAGCTGGTGGGAACTCGGAACGCTGATCGCGTAGCCGTTGTTCTCGATGACCAGGATGAACGGCAGCTTGTGAATCGCCGCGAAGTTGAGGCCCTCGTGGACATCGCCCTGGTTGGAGCTGCCCTCGCCCATCGAGGTCATCGCCACCTGCCCGGTGCGGCGGATCCTGGCGGCCAGGGCGATCCCTACCGCGTGGAGCATCTGCGTCGCCACGGGGGACGAGAGCGACAGCAGGTTGTTCTCTACGTTGCCGTAGTGGCCGGGCATCTGGCGCCCACCGGACGACGGGTCCGCGGCCTTGGCGTACTGGGCCATGAGGATGTCCTGGGCCGTCATCCCGAATGCGAGGCACGTGGCGATGGACCGGTAGTAGGGCGCGATCCAGTCCTTCCTGCGCTCGAGCGGCCAGGCAATCCCGACCTGTGCACCCTCGTGTCCCTGGCCGCTGATCACGAAGGGAATTCGTCCGGCGCGGTTGAGGATCCACATCCGCTCGTCGATCGCACGGGCAAGAGCGATCGTCCGGTACATCGCGATGAGATCGGCGTCGGTCAGACCGACAGAGGCAGCGAGATCCGACGGGGCTTCCCCGGTCACCGCCATTCGATCCTCGCCTCCGATCAGAAGTTGATCGACCGACCGTCCACGGCCAGGGCGGCTTCGCCGATGATCTCGGACAGCGTGGGATGGGCGTGTGTCGCTCCGCCGATCTCCCAGGGCGTGGCGTCGAGCTGGAAGGCAAGTGACGCCTCCGCCACAAGGTCCGTCGCGTGCGGTCCGACGAGGTGCACGCCCAGGGTGTCGCTCGTGTCGCGATGCCCGATGACCTTGGCGAAGCCCTCGTATTCGCCGCCGATGACCGCCTTGGCGATAGCCTGGAACGGGACCTTTCCGACCTTGTAGGGGATCTCGCGCTCCTGGCACTGCCCTTCGGTCAGGCCGATCGAGGCGATCTCCGGGCGGCAGTAGGTGGCGCGAGGCTGCTGCACGTAGTCGATCGGGTGGACGTCCAGGTCGCCCGCGATGACGTGGGCGGCGACGAGCCCCTCGTGCGCGGCCGTGTGGGCGAGCAGCAACCCCCCGACGACGTCGCCGATGGCGTAGAGGTGGGGCTCCTTCGTGCGCATCCGACCGTCAACCTTGACGAAGCTGCGGTCGAGCTCGGCCTTGGTCGTCTCGAGGCCGACATTCTCCACGTTCGGCGCCCGGCCCGTCGCGACGAGGAGTAGTTCGGCACCGATTTCGGTTGCCTCCTTGCCCTCGGGCCCGACGGTCATCGTGACGCCGGTCTTGCCGGCCTTGACCGACGCGACTTCGAAGCGGGCACTGGTCATCACGGTCATCCCGCGCCGGGTGAGGCTCCGCTCGAGGAGCTGGCTGACCTCGCGATCCTCGGCCGGGACCACGGCCGGCAGGTACTCGAGCAGCGTCACCTTCACGCCGAGGTCGTGGTACATGGAGGCGAACTCGACGCCGACCGCCCCCGCGCCCACGATGATCACGTCCTTCGGGAGCGTGGCCGTGGCAAGCACGTCGTCCGAAGTCACGATCCGCTTGCCGTCCGGTGCCAGACCGGGAAGCGACTTCACCCGCGAGCCGGTCGCCAGGATGACGTCCGTGCCCTGCAGAACCCGCTCACCGCCGGCCCCCGGGGTGCCGTCCTCGCCGTGCATCACGACCCGGACGGTGGTGGGGCCGTCGAGCCGGCCGCGCCCCTGGATCCACGTCACCTTGTTCTTGTCCACCAGGGTCTTGAGGCCCGTCCACATGCGCTTCACGACCTGGTCCCGCCGGGCGGCCATCCGGGCATAATCGACGACCGGGTCACCGGCAAGGTCGATGCCGAAGTCCCTGGCGTGCCGGATCCGCTCGGTGAAGGCGGCCGATTCGAGGAGTGCCTTGGTCGGGATGCAGCCGCGGTGGAGGCATGTCCCGCCGATCTTGTCCTCGTCCACCAGGGCGACCTTGAGCCCCAGCTGCGCCGCGCGGAAGGCCGCCGTGTAGCCGCCGGTTCCCGCGCCGAGGACGACGAGATCGAAGTCGTTGGACGAACCGACGGCCATGGTCAGGCGATCTCCAATCGGGCCGCGGTTGCGCCGGGGCCGACGGCGCCGGCGCACGCCCGGGAAGCCCGGCGGGGCTGATGGGTCATCGGGGCCGATGGTACGCGGGGGGTCCCGAACGGCGCAACCGAACGGCCGGGCGGGCGCCGCCGCAACTCCAACCGCATGGCTCGCCCGAAGGCGCCTCATCGGTGGCCGGCGGGACGGTCGACCGATGCTAGACTCGCGTCCGGCGGGCCGGCCGTGGGCCGGCGCATGGAAGGGAAACCGTGGACGCGACGCTCCTGCGCGTGCTGCTGGTGATCCTGGCCTACGTCTCGGGCTCGATCCCGGTGGGCGTCCTCGTCGCCCGTCATTCGGGGGGCCCCGACCCGCGGTCGATCGGGTCGGGTCGGACGGGCGGGACGAATGCCCTCCGCGCCCTTGGTCGCACCTGGGCCACGGTCGTCGTGTCCGGGGATCTCGCCAAGGGAGCGCTCCCGGTCCTGCTGGCGCGGTTCGCGACGGGTGGAGATCCAGTCGCCGAGGTCGCCTGCGCGTTCGCGGCCGTTGTGGGCAGTTCACGATCCGTGTTCCTCGGATTCGGCGGCGGCCGGGGCGTGGGAACCGGGGTCGGAACCATGCTCGTGATCCAGCCGATTGCGGTTGCTCTCGCCGCGCCCGTGTTCGTCGGGGTGATCCTCGTGACCAGGTACGTCTCGCTCGGATCCCTGCTCGGATCCGCGGCGATGTTCCCGAACATGCTGCTCCTCTGGGCCGTCGCGTCCGGCGCAGTGCCGCCTGCCTATCTGGTCTGGGCAGCTGCCGGCCCCGCGCTGATATGGCTGGCACACGCCGACAACATCGACCGGCTTGTCCATGGCACCGAGCGCAAATTCGATCTGGGGCTGCTCGGCGGCCGCGGCCGAGGCGGCGGGGCGCGCTAGGAAGAGACCGGCGGGATCAGGTTTCCGGCCCACATACCGGAGTCGATCCGGCAACCTGCCGCGTTATCCAGCAGGCTCGGCGATGGGCCCCGCCGGCGTCACCGCCCCATCAGGACAGTCCGCGATCGGCAGGCACTCCGGAAGACTGGTGGCGGTAGACCGATGTGGGCGAGCCACACCGAACGCTCCGAGGTAGACGCCTCCGAGCATGACCAGGCCGCCGACGATAAAGCCCGGCGAGAACGTCTCGCCCGTCAGGAGCGTCGCGACTGTCACGCTCACGAACGGGAGCATCAGGGTCGAGTACGACATGCCTGACGCGCTCCAGTGCTTCAGTCCGAAGAGGTAGAGCCCGAACATCACGACCGAGCCGAAGAACGTGATGTAGCCAAGCGCCAGCCATGTCCCCAGCAGCTTCGGCTGAAGGTGTACCTCGCCCAGGGCGAATGACGCCCCCAGCAGGAGCAGCCCCGCGGTCAGCATCGCGACGGCGTTCGTCGCGAACGGATCGGTCCGAGGGATCCACTTGACGATGATCCCGGCCTCGGACAGGCACAGCATCCCGATCGCGACGAGGGCAAGCGGACCGAGTGGGACTGCCGCCCCGAGCTGGTCCAGGAAGACGATGGCGATGCCGGCAAGGGCGATCAGCGAACCGATCGCCGCCTGCGGGCGGAACCGTTCCTGGCCCTGCGCCATGGCGAGCCCGTAGGTGGCGAGCGGCGCGAGCGCGATCACGACCGACGCCGTACCGGCCTGGACGGAACGGAGGGCCGGGTAGATCAGGCCGAATGCACCCGCGAATCCGACGGCGCCGTACAGCATCGCGCCGGTCAGGCTCCGGCCTCGCGGAAATGCCCGCCGGCGGGCAAGAGTCAGCGCGCCGAAGATGAGCCCGGCGACGACGAACCGCGCGGCGGCGCCCCAGAGCGGATCGAGCTCGAGCACTGTCTGGCGAACGGCGATGGCGTTCATCCCGCCGAACAGGACGACCCCGGAGAACGCGAGCAACGTCGAGCGGCCCGGCGAGGCGGCTGCCTGGGACGTCATGTGGCTCCTCCGCAAGTCTCGGGGATCGACCTCGAGGGACATGTTCGCGGATCCCAAGCCATCACGTGGCGGGAATCGAACGACCCGGGCCGGCTGACTGCCCGGGTCGCTGCTGGACTCTGGTTTCGCGCGGATCCCCGATGGACCCGCGTGCCGAGAGGAGATTTAGCCCCGCATCGTCCTGAAGCAATCGGAGCAGTAGACCGGCTTGCCGCTGGTGGGGCGGAACGGGACCTTGGCCTCGTTGCCGCAGTTCGAGCAAGTGGCCGTGAACATCTCGCGGGTGCCGCGATCGCGGTTGCCGTAGCCACCGCCACCGCCACCGCCGCCGCCGTACCCGCCGGCGCTGTAGCTGCCGCCAGCCGAGTAGCTGCCGGACGAGCCGTAGTCGCTGCCCGAGCCGTAGCCCGCACCGCTCGACCCGCGAGCAGCCTTGCGGCTGGCTCGACAGGACGGGCAGCGGCGCGGCTCGGTGAAGCCACGCTGCGCGTAGAAGTCCTGCTCGGATGCGGTGAAGACGAACTCCTGTCCGCAGTCCGCGCAGGTCAGATTCTTGTCGCTGTACAAAACGAGAACTCCTCTCGGTAGCCGCCGCGATCCCGCTCGGGTTCTCGCGTCAGCCGTGAGAGGAGTCCGGTTCGTGGTCGTCTACGCGTATGCAGTCACGGACCGTGCCGTGACATTGGGCGACGCGGAGCATACGCGGTTGATGGAAACCTGCCTAGCCCCGATTTCGTGACCGCAAGCATCCCGAGGTCTGTGCCGACTCCCCGGGAGTCAGCCATTCCCCCGGCCGTGATCGAGGTCAGTGATCAGATCCGCGCCAGCCACGCTCGGCCGACCCGCGGATACGTCGAAATCGGTGGATGGCCGCGCTCACCAGCTTCCGGATTGATCAACGAGATCGATCAACGGGAGGGAAAAGGCGAGAACCGGGGCGAGGAGCCGCCCGAGGACCGGCGCGACGACGAGCGGGAGGACCGGCGCGAGGACCAGGGCGTCAGCGGCCAGCCGCAGCACAGCAATTGGATTCTTCCACGGCAGGCTGCGGCAGAGAGCTTCTGGCCCTACTCCGCAGAGGCCCACCCGCGGACGCGGTCCACCGCCCGGGCCCAGAGACGGCGTCGCGCCGCGCGATCCGCCGCGCCCATGGACGGCAGGAACCGCCGCTCCAGCGCCCAGTTCTCGCGGACCTCGTCCGGGCCGGACCAGAGCCCTACCGCGATGCCGGCCAGGTACGCGGCCCCGAGCGCCGTCGTCTCGGCCACCACGGGCCGCTCCACGGCCACGTTGAGGAGGTCGGCCTGGAACTGCATCAGGGCATCGTTCGCCGCGGCGCCCCCGTCGACACGGAGCGCCGCGAGCGGCCTGCCCGTGTCGGCGGCCATCGCCTCCACCACGTCGGTCACCTGGTGGGCGATCCCGTCGAGCGTGGCGCGGGCGATCTGGGCGAGGCCGGTTCCGCGGGTGATGCCGAGAACCGCGCCGCGAGCATCGGGATCCCAGTACGGCGCGCCGAGCCCGGTGAAGGCCGGGACGACGACCACGCCGCCCGTATCCTCGACCCCGGCAGCGAGACCTTCTACGTCGGCCGAGGCATCGATGGCGCGCAGGCCGTCACGCAGCCACTGCACGGCGGCACCCGCCACGAAGACGGAGCCCTCGAGCGCGTAGGTCACCGGCCCGCCGGGGCGGAGCTGCCAGGCGATGGTTGTCAGGAGGCGGTTTCGCGACGTAACGGGCATCTCCCCGGTATTGAGGAGCAGGAACGCGCCAGTCCCATACGTCGTCTTCGCCTGGCCAGGCGCGAGGCAGGCCTGGCCGAACGTCGCCGCCTGCTGATCGCCGGCCAGGGCCCCGATCGGGATCGGCCGTCCGAAGATCCCGGAATCGGTCTCCCCGATCACACCGGAGGTCGGGACGACCGTCGGCAGCATCGCCGCCGGAACGCCGACGTATCCCAGGAGTTCCTCGTCCCAGGCCACCCGGTGGATGTCGAAGAGGAGCGTCCGGCTCGCGTTCGAGACATCGGTAACGTGAACCCGCCCGCCGGTCAATCGCCAGGCGAGGAAGCTGTCCACCGTCCCGAACGCGAGGCCGCCCCGCTCGGCGCGCTCGCGCAGCCCCGGGGCCGCGTCGAGGATGTGCGCGATCTTGGGGCCCGAGAAGTAGGCGTCGAGCGGGAGCCCCGTGCGCTCACGGAAGATCGATTCGAGGCCGCGGGCGCGGAGCGCCTCGCAGGCCGGCGCAGTGATCCGGCTCTGCCAGACGATGGCGTCGGCGACCGGCTCCCCGGTCCCTCGATCCCAGACGATCGTGGTCTCGCGCTGATTCGTGATCCCGATGGCCGCGATCCGCTCGGCGCCGCCGACCGCGGCAACGACCTCGCGGGCGACGGCGAGCTGCGTCGACCAGATCGCCTCCGGGTCGTGTGTCACGTGCCCGGGCGAGGGATAGCACTGCTCAAAGGGACGCTGGGCACTAGCCACCGGACGCCCGTCGCGCCCGAACGCGATCGCCCGGGAGGACGTCGTACCCTGGTCGAGAGCGAGGATCAGGGCCCCGTCAGCCACGTCTGTGCCTCGTCAGTCACGCGCCTGCCTCAGCGCCCGGGAACCGCGAATTCGACGCGGGCGGTCGTGAGATAGCCGTTCACCTCCGCGGCCTGGCGGGCGACATCCCAGCCGAGTTCGGTTCCCAGGATCTGGGCGACACGAGGGGCGATCGCTGCTCCCCGGTCGGGCAGCTCCTGGGCCAGGCGCATCCGGCGGCTCAGGACATCGTCGAGCGAGCCGGCCAGCTCCCGTGTCGCCGCCCAGGCGACCTCGGCCTCGAGGTGCTCGGTCTCGGACCCGAGCGGGCGCAGGAGGTCACGCTCGCGGCCGAGGGCCACGACCGCCTCGGCCTCGGTTCCGTGGCGATCGACCAGCCGGCGCATGAACGATGCCGGGAGCCCCGTCTCGCGCTCGAGGCGGCCGGCCAGGATCGCGAGATCTCGGATCGGCGCCGCACCAACGAGAGGAAGCTCTGCCGTCGCGGATGGTCGCGCTCGGGCTTCCACCGCACCCAGCGCCCCGTCGATCGTATCGCGAGCCATGACCCGGTACGTCGTGTACTTCCCGCCGCCGATTCGGACGATGCCTGACGGGTCCGTGGTGACCTTGTGCTCCCTGGACGCTTTCACCGTCGAACCACCGACGTCCCCGACCAGCGGCCGAAGCCCGGCATACGTGCCGAGGATGTCGTTCCGCGAAAGATCGAGCGTCATCCGGTGGTTCACGACGCCGAGCAGCTCGTCGACGTCCTCGCCCAGGGCGGTCGGCCGAGTCGGCGGCCGCTCGTCGGCGTGGTCAGTGGTGCCGATGATCCAGTGGTTCGGCCAGGGGATGATGAAAACGACCCGCCCGGGGATGCGCAGGGTCATGCCGCCCTGGGCCACCAGCCGCTCGCGCCGGATGACGATGTGGGCGCCGCGGCTGGGCACGATCCGGCCCGCCCCGGGAACGGGGGCGAATCGGTCGTTCGGATGGGCGGCCCAGACGCCGGTGGCGTCGATGACGTGGTTGGCCCGGATCTCGAACGCCGTGCCGCCGGCGAGATCGACGGCCCGCACCCCGATCGCGCGACCGTCTTCCAGCAACGGGGCGGCTGCGCGCACCCGGGTGGCGACGACCGACCCGAGACCCTCCGCGGTCCGCACAACCGCGAGTGTGAAGCGCGCGTCGTCCTCGACCCCGTCGTGGTAGCGAATGGCGGCCTGCAGACCCTCCCGGCGAAGCTGGGGCGCAAACTCGAGGGCCGCGGCCGGACGCATGTGGCGGGCAAAGCCCGCGCCGTGACGTGACCCGAGCAGGTCGTACAGGAAGATGCCGGACCCATAGAAGCCCTGGTGGATGAGCGGGAAACCGTAGATCGGAAAGAGAAACGGCTCGAGGCGCACGAGGTGCGGCGCGAGGCGAGTGAGCCGGGCGCGCTCCTCGAGGGCCTCGGCCACGAGACCGAAGTGAAGCTGCTCCAGGTAGCGCAACCCGCCGTGAATGAGGCGCGACGACCGGCCCGAGGTACCTGCCGCGATGTCAGTCTGCTCGATGAGGGCGGCCCGCAGGCCGCGACTCGCGGCGTCCAGCAGGGCCCCGGCTCCGACGACGCCGCCGCCCACGATGAGAACGTCGAACGCTTCGCCGGACAGTTCCGCGATGGCCCGAGCGCGCTGTCCAGGCGCCGATTCGGTCAAAGTCAGGACTCCGGGGGCCGGCGCGTGGCGACGCGCCACAGGACGAACGCGGTGCCCGCCACGAGGATCGCAATCGTGACCGGCGCGTGAAAAACGAAGCGCTGGATCGACTCCGGCAGAAGGCCCGTCACGACCGCGGCCCCGAGGACGACCGCCGCCGCGGCGGCCGCCACCAGGATCACCTCGCGAACGCCCGGCTGCGCGCCTTCAGCCACGGGTTGTCTCCTCAGCCACGGGTTGTCTCCTCAGCCACGGAGGGTCTCCTGAGCCACGGAGGATCTCCTCAGCCACGATCGGCCTCGAGGGGGATCCCGATCGGCGCGACGAGAATCTTGCCTGCAAGGGAGCCGCCGCGCCGGGTCAGGAGCCCCGTCTTTGGTCGGTGAAACGTCACGGTGAGATCGGCGCGCACGACGGGATCAGACGGGTCGCCGGACGAAAGGTCGACGGCGGTGGGGGTATCCACCGCCACAACCGGAACGCCGGCAGCGCGAGCCCGTGCGATCAGCTCGACGGCCCCCCTGACCGGCTCTCGGAGCTCTCCGATCACGCCGGTGCCGAGAAGGGCGTCGACGACGACCGAGGCCCGCTCGATGTCCGCGCCGAGGATGGTGAGGTCTCGCGCGGACGCGGCCTGCAGGCGCGTGACCCGGGGCTCGCTCGCCAGCCGGTCCCAGTTGCGCGCGGCATCAGTCGTCCGGGGACGGGCGGCCGCTCCGATCAGCGCCGCGATGACATCGAAGCCGGCCGCGCCGAGGCGCCTCGCCGCGACGAATCCATCCCCGCCGTTGTTGCCGGGACCGCATAGGATGAGGACCGGGCCGCGGCCGAGACGCCCCGTCGCCTGGGCCAATGCACGCGTTGCCGCGGCAACGGCCGCGCCCGCGTGTTCCATGAGTCGATCGCCGGGCATCCCGAACGCGTGGGCCCGGAGGTCTGCCCCGGCCATGGCCTCTGCGCCGATCGGCGAGCGAGACGCTGCCGCAGCCCATCGGCGACGCAGGCCGCGCAGGTCGAGCTGGAACAGCTCGGGGTCATCGGCCGGCAAGGGGCTACCGTCGCGCGCGGGAATGGTGGGGGCGTTCACGACAGCGAGAAGCGTAGCCGAGCCTCAGGCGATCGGCAGTCGCGCCCGCCGGGGATCCGATGGATGCCGCTCGGCCAGGCCGTCGCCGGTGAGGGACCCGAGGGCGGCCTCGATGGCTTCGCGCCCGTGCCCGCCGAGCGAGTCCGGGATTGTCGCCCAGGTGCCGTCCGAGGCGTCGCGGAGCAGGTCGAGCAGGCGACCGCGCAGCCAGCGGCCGGTCGTCTCGAACGGCGGCGGCCGCTCCCTCGCCGCCCGTGCCGAGCCCGAAGCGGCCCTGTCTGGATCGGGACTTGTCCCAGGACGAGCCTGCGCATAGGCGCACCAGGGCAGGGCCGGACACGGTTCGCAGGCCGGTGCCCGCGGGCCGCAGAACGTGGCCCCGACGTCTATCAGCGCGTGCGTCCAGGCCCCCGGCATCTCGGCGGGGACGGACGCGTCGGCGATCGTCTGGAGCTCGGACGCGCCGAGTGACCCGAGCGAACCGCCAACGATTCTCGACAGCACGCGCCCGACGTTCACGTCGACGGCCCCCACGCGCCGCCCGAAGGCGAGGGCGGCGACGGCGCGCGCGGTGTACGGCCCGACACCCGGCAAACTGAGGAGGGCATCGAGATCGTCCGGGACGTGGCCGGCGTGGTCGCGGACGATCACGACGGCGGCCCGGCGGAGCGCGAGGGCTCGCCGGTTGTAGCCAAGCCCGCGCCACGCGCGGAGGACCGCGGCGGGCGTAGCCCCGGCAAGCGCCCCGACCGTCGGGAACTCCTCGAGGAACCGCGTCCAGTATTGGGCGGCTCGGGCGGCCTGCGTCTGCTGGGCCATCGCCTCCGACACGAGGATGGCGTACGGGTCCGAGGTGGCGCGGAAGGCGAGATCACGGCCGCGCGCGCCGAACCACGCAAGGATCGCGGGCCGGAGGTCGGGATGGATCGCGCGCCCGGGACTGGGGGTCACGCCGGTACGATACCGGCCATGCGATTCGGCGCCGCCTACTGGATCCAGCGAACGGATTGGCCGCCGCTTCGCGACGCCTGCCTGGCCGCGGAGGCGTCGGGCTTCGACGCCATCTGGCTGGACGACCACCTCCTGTCCGACGAGGGCGACTGGAGGAGTCCCAAGCTCGAGGGCTGGACGTCGCTGGCGGCCCTGGCACCGCTGACACGCTCCACCGACCTCGGCCTGATGGTTTCCGCCAACACCTTCCGCAACCCGGGACTGACCGCGAAGTTGGCGACGACCCTTGACCACCTGTCGGGAGGCCGAGCGGTGCTCGGAATCGGGGCCGGCTGGTTCGAGCGGGAGCACGACGCATTCGGTCTCGACTTCGGCGCCGGATTCGGCGAACGACTCGATCGCCTGGACGAGGCGGTCGGTCTCATCCGTCGGCTCCTCGACGGCGAGCGGGTGACGCACGAGGGCCGGTTCTACCGGTTTCACGAAGCGCTGTGTGAGCCGCGTCCCATCCGTCGACCGCTGCCCATCCTGATCGGCGGGTCCGGCCGGCAGAAGACCCTGCGAACGACGGCCCGCTACGCCGATCGCTGGAACGGATACGGATCTCCGGAACGGATCGCCGAGACCTCAGCCGTGCTGCGCGAGCGTTGCGAGGAGATCGGCCGGCCGTTCGAGGCGATCCGCCGCACCGTGACGATGGAGGTCGTCATCCGGGACACCGAAGGCGAGGCGCTCGCAGCCTTCGCCGAGATCGAGACGATCCACGACATCCGGGACCGCATCGGGTCGGACGGGTCGCCCCGTGGCGTTGGTGCTGCCGGGCCGCCCGAACTCGTCGCGGAGTTCCTGCGCGCCTATGCCGACCTCGGCATCGACGAGGTCCTGTGGATCTTCCGAAACCCGTTCGACCTCGAGACCATCCGCCGGATGCCCGAGGTCCGGGCGCTCCTCTGACGGTTTCGCCCGAGGAACGCCGTCGTGCCGGCGCCGGATCGTCAGATCCGGAGCATCACGTGCTTCACGACCGTGTAGTCCTCGATCGCGTACATCGACTGGTCCTTGCCGTAGCCCGACTCCTTGAAGCCACCGTGCGGCATCTCGGACGCGAGCGTGAAGTGGTCGTTGATCCAGACCGTGCCGAACTGGATCGCCTTGGCGACTCGCATCGCCTTGCCGATGTCGCTGGTCCAGACCGACGCGGCCAGGCCGAAGCGCACGTCGTTGGCCCAGGCGATGGCCTGCTCCTCGTCCGAGAAGCGCTGGACCGTCACGACCGGCCCGAAGACCTCGTCCTGGACGACCTCGCTCTTCTGGTCCGGGCCGGCGATGACGGTCGGCTCGTAGTACGCGCCGCCCAGGTTCGGCCGGCGGCCGCCGACAACGACCTCGGCGCCTGAGCGCGCCCGGTCGACCATGCCCGAGACCCGGTCGACCTGGCCCTTCGAGATCAGCGAGCCCATCTCCAGCTCTTCGCCGGTGGTGGGATCGCCCCACTTCATGTCCTTGACCTGGTCGGACAGCTTGGCCACGAACGCGTCGTAGACCTTGGGGCCGGTGATGACCCGGCAGGCGGCGGTGCAGTCCTGGCCGCTGTTCCAGTAGCTCGCGAAACGGAGGGTCTCGGCCGCGAGATCCAGGTCGGCGTCGTCGAAGATGAGCACCGGCGCCTTGCCGCCCAGCTCCAGGTGGAGTCGCTTCACGTTGTCCGCCGCAACGCGGGCGATCTTCTTGCCAGTGTCCGTGTCGCCGGTGAGCGAGATCATGTTCACCTTCGGGTGCGCGACGAGCGCGGGGCCGATGGCATCGCCGGTACCGACGATGACATTGAGCACGCCGGCCGGGAGGATGTCCGCGGCCAGCTCCGCGAGCTTGATCGCGGTGAGGGGGGTCCGAGCCGATGGCTTCAGCACGACCGTGTTGCCGGCTGCGAGCGCGGGCCCGATCTTCCAGCCGGCCATCATCAGCGGGTAGTTCCACGGTGCGATCGAGGCAACGACGCCAACCGGTTCCCGGCGGATGATCGAGGTCCGGCCGGCGATGTACTCGTTGGCCGCCTTGCCCTCAAGGTTCCGGGCAGCACCGGCGAAGAAGCGCAGGTTGTCGGCAACCACGGGCATGTCGACGGCGGCGATGTTGAGCGGCTTGCCCGAGTGGGCACTCTCGAGCCGGGTCAGCTCCTCGGCATTCGCCTCGATGGCGTCGGCCAACTTGAGCAGCGCCGTCATGCGCTCGCCCGGCGTGGTCTTCTGCCACGTCTCGAACGCCCTGGCCGCAGCCTGGACCGCGCGATCGACGTCCTCACTGTCCGAGGCGGGTACCTGGGCGATGACCCTGCCGTTGGCCGGGTTCTCGACGGCGAGCGTCCTGCCGCTGGCGCTGTCGACCCACTTGCCGTTGATGAACTGCTGGTGTGTCTGGACCTTGTCCATGACCTCGGTCATCGGGCGTACCTCCGGGATGTCAAGGGCGGGCCCGTCGGTCGGGCGAGCACGTCGGGTCGAGGGATGTCCAGACATTGTGCGCCACCCGACGGAGGGCGTCCTGTTCCGAGGGCCGCTCCCCCGGGCGAGCGGTCAGGGCAGCAGGGACAGCCAGAGCGCGACAACCCCGCCTGCCCCGACGAGGAGGTCGGGCAGACCCCAGCTGATCGGCCGGAATGTCGTTCGGGGCCCGGATCCGAACGCGCGAGCATCCATGGCCAGGGCGAGCTGGTCGGCGTGGCGGATCGCCCGCACGAGCAGCCCGACGAGCAACCGGGGGCGCCAGCCGCCGAGGCCGCGGATCCTTCGGGCCGCTCGGAGCGTGGCCAGGTCCTCACCGAGACGCGGGATCGCCTGGTACGCGGCGAGTGCCCCGTACGCGAAGCGCGCCGGGAGGCGGGCCTGCTGGACGAGCGAGTCCACCAGCCGGGTCGGGTCCGTGGTCTGGGCGAACACGGTCCCGATCGTCACGATCGCGAGGATTCGTGCCCCGACCGAAGCCGCCGCGTCGGCAGCTTCGCGCGTCAGGCGCATCGGACCGATCCTGGCGAGTTGCGTCGCCGACGGATCCCCGTTGGCCGCCGAAAACAGGAGGTTGGCGACCGCGATGGAGGCCGCGCCGACAACAAGCGGCGCGATTCCGCGGACCAGCCGGCCGGGGGCGATGCGGCCGAGCATCAGCCCGGCGGCGATCGCGACCGCCGTCAGGCGAAGCGGCGGAGTTGGTTCCAGAGTGAGCGCGAGGCTCACCAGCCAGGCGACCGCCAGCCCGAGCTTGAGGAGCGGGCTCGTCCGCGCGAGTGCGCTCGCTTCCTGGGCGGCGGTCGGGTCGATCGGGCTGAACATTCAGACGCGCGCCAGGGTCGGCGCTGGGCTGCCCGGGAGGCGCGTTCGGTCGTCGTCGACGATCCGACCTGCCGCCATCCCGATGCGGCGTCGCGCAACGCGCCTTGCGAACCGCTCGTCGTGGGTCGCGAACAGGACGGCAGTTCCCTCGTCCACGGGCGCCTCGACAAGCGTCGCCATCGCCTCCCAGCCGCGGCGATCCTGCCCGAACGTGGGTTCGTCCAGGAGAAGCAGGCGCGGGTGGCGGACGAGCGCCGCGGCCACCGAGAGGCGCCGCTGCTCGCCACCCGAAAGTCGGTAGGGACTTCGCGCCCTGAACTGGTCAAACGGGAGCCCCATGCGGCCCATGAGCGCCGCGACTTCGGCAGCCCGTGCCGCGTCGAGCCCGAGGGTGACCTCCTCGCCGACCGAGTCGGCAAGAAACCCGAGTTCGGGATCCTGGAACACGAAGCCGGCGAGCGTGCCGAGCCGTCGCGCGGACATTCGCGTCGGTTCCAGCCCTCCGATTCGCACGGTTCCCCCGGTCGGCCTGAGGAGTCCTGCGGCAATCCGGAGGAGGGTTGACTTCCCGCTCCCGTTCGGTCCCAGGAGGGCGACGCGCTCCCCGGACCGGATCGCAAGATCCACGTCGCGAACGGCGGGCCGACCGCGGCCGTACTCGAACCAGACACCCTCGATCTCGATGAGGCCTGGCGCGGACGACAAAACGGGCCCGTCGGCGCCCGGCCGCGGCGCCTCGACGGTCGGCCAGTCTTCCGGCAGCCAGATCCCCTCGCCGGCAAGCCGCTCCTCCGACCGCGCGAGCACGTCTCGTGGAGCGCCGAAATTGATCGGTCTACCGGTCGAGTCCAGGGCGAGGACGAGATCGGCGAGCGGCCACGCCAGGTCGGCGCGATGCTCGACCAGGACAATCGTCGTCCGGCACTCCTCGCGGAGCACCCGAAGGCGCGCGAACAACGCGGTCGCGCCGGCCACATCGAGGTTGGCGGTGGGCTCGTCGAGCACAAGGATCGCCGGTGCCGCGGCCTCGACCCCGGCCAGCGCCAGACGTTGCTGCTCCCCGCCCGACAACTCCGTCGCGCGGCGACGCTCGAAGCCCGCAAGCCCGACGTCGGCAAGAGCGTCGGGAACCCTCGAGCGCATCGCGCCAAGGGTCCACGCCCGGTTCTCGAGGCCGAATGCGACGTCGTCCTCGGCCCTGTCCATCACGAGCTGGCTTCCGGGGTCCTGGAAGAGGATCCCGACCCGGGCTGCGATTTCGGCTGCCTGGGCGGTTCCTATTTCGAGGTCCCCCACCCGCAGCGACCCGTGCCATTCCCCGGGGACGTCGCGGGGGACAAGCCCGGCGATCGCCCGGGCAAGCGTGCTCTTGCCGGAGCCCGAGGGGCCCACGATGAGCAGGACGCCGCCCGCCTCAAGTCGGAAATCGATCCCGGTGAGCGCCGGCCGGTCCGCCCCTGAGTACCGGAAGCCGACACCGTCCGCGATGAGCGGCAGTGCGCCCACAGAAATGAGCCCTGAAGACGATCGATCGCCGCTTCGGATCAGCCGGGGAAACCTTCGAGGACGCCGGCGCGGCGGAGCGCTCGAGCAAGCGCGATCGACCCCCCTGTCACGATCACAACCGCCGAGATCGCCATGGCGATTCCCCTCGCGACCTGGAGTTCGACGGCGATCTCCGGGTAGTACAGGACCCAGTCGTGGATCCAGGCGGCGGCGGCGCTGGCGATGGCGGCGATCGCGAGCACGGGAAAGCTCCAGATGCGATACAGCGTGAATGCAAAGACCAGCTCAGCTGCCGCGCCCTGGACGAACCCGGACAGGAGCGTGTCCACGCCCCAGGCGCTCCCCAGGAGCGCCGAGACGCCGGCCGCCACCATTTCCGCGAAGAGCGCGGCGCCGGGCTTGCGAACCACGAGCGGCACGAGGACGGCCGGCATGAGCCACACGGCATACAGGAGATCGCGCGCAACCGGGACGATCGCGTTCAACGGAGCGAACGCGCCCCAGGCCAGGCCCCAGGCCCAGAAGACGACCCCGAACGCGACGCCCAGCACGGCCGCGACGAGGATGTCGCGCGTGCGCCATCTCGTCTCGAGTGCCGGGACAGATGTTGAACCGGTCGAGCCGGCTATCGTCGAGGTCATCGATGCAGGTCCTCCGAAACAGGAACGCCGCCCTCCGAGGAGGACGGCGTCGAGCTTTCGAACGGGCCTGCTTCCTTCGCCGGTATGAGCCGGATCAGGTTCGGCGGGTCTGTGGCTGGGCCACACTCTCAGCGCTGTCGCGCTCCCCGGAGGCGATCTTCAGTTGTCCGCCGATGTTACACCGCGCCGGCGACCATCCCCTCGGGAGTGGGCTGGGCGGCCATGAGGGCCCCGAGTTGCCCATCAATCCAGGCGATGACGTCGCCGAGGACCCCCGGCCCCTCCGGCTCGTTGTGGAGCTCGTGCCGGACGCCGGGATAGGTCAGCCGGGTCACGCCTGGAATCGCGGCGAGCGGCTCCGTGACCCGCGAGGGCACGATCGGATCGGCGAGGCCGTGGATCACGAGGGTGGGGACCGACAATGAAGGCGACGCTGCCCGGACCCGGGCCTGCTCCGCGAAGAACTCGGCGCCGAACCGGGCGGTCGAGGCCCTGATCATCAACGGATCGGTCCGGGCTTCCTCCTGCCGGGCGGGATCGCGGGCAAGCATCGCGTCAGGAATGCCGTTGGCGATTCGAAGTCGGGGGGCGATCCGGGCGAGGATCGGAGCGAGCAGGTGTTTCCAGGCCGCCGCGTCATCGTCGATCGCGGGCGCGGACAGGACCAGGAGGTCAGGTCTCGGACGATCTGAGATCGCGTAGCCAAGGGCGATCAGGCCGCCCATCGAGTGCCCGTACAGCACCGTAGGCCGGCCCGGGACGGCAGTCCGAGCCGCCGCGAGTCGATCCTCGACGTCATCGAGGTATTGGGTCCAGCGGTCCACCCATGCCCGCTCGCCGGCGGATGCCCCGAAGCCACGCTGATCCCACGAGAATGCTTCCAGGCGAGCTGCCGCGAGCTGATCCCCGACGTGCCCCCACCGGCCAGAGTGCTCGCCGACGCCATGAACAAGCAGGACGGCAGCACGCGGTGCGTCCGCCTGCCAGTGCCGGGTCAGCAGGCGGATCCCGTCTCGGGTTGTCGCCGTGTCAGTCGTCGATGGCACGGCGCGAGGGTACCATCGGCCGATGCCACGTTCCACGGACTGGCTCGAGGTCGGCGACCGCGTCCTGACGCGACGGTATCGGTACCTCGACCAGCAGATCGGGCTGGTCCTCGGACGAGGCGAGGCACTCGTCATCGACACGCGGGCGACGCCGTCGATGGCCCACGAGCTGCTCGAGGACATCCGGGACGTGACGACTGACCCGGTGGCGGTCGGGATCAATACGCACTGGCACTGGGACCACGCGTTCGGCAACAGCGTCATCCGGCCGGCCGTGATCTGGGGCCACGAACGATGCCGTGAGCGATTGCTTGCCGACGGGGCCGCCTCCCGGACGGAGCAGGCCGCCGACGATCCCAAGCGCCGGACGAACTTCGAAGCGGTAGTGATCGACCCCCCGGACCGGACGCTGACGATCGCCGCGGACGTGGAGGTCGGCGGGCGCAGGGTCGAACTGCGCTACCTCGGTCGAGGCCACACCGACGGCGACATCGTCGTCCGGGTCCCGGACGCTGGCGTCCTGTTTGCCGGCGACCTGCTCGAGAACGGGGCGACGCCGTGGTTCGGTGACGGCTACCCGATGGATTGGCCGGCAACCGTGGAGCGGATGAGGGAGTTCATCACGGGCCCGGTGGTGCCGGGCCACGGCGCCGTGAGCGATCGGTCCCTCGTGGAGCGGCAGCTCGCCGAGTTTCGCCTGGTCGCGGCGCTGGCCCGGCGAGTCAATGACGGGCTGCTCGACCGCGCGGCCGCCCTGGCGGCGATGCCGTACCCGGCCGCCGACGCCGTCGAGCCCCTGGAGCGAGCCCTTGCCCAGCTCCTCGGCGAGCTTGACTGACCCCGCGACCAGGAGCGATTCCCACGGAGGTCGTTGCGAGGCACGCTCCGGCGGGCTGATCGATGTCGTTCATCACATCGGGCCCGGCCACGCTCGGCCAAACTCTGGATTCGACCGGAACCGTGTCCGGCCACGCTCAGCTGCGGCGAATCTGATGAGCCAGCTCGATCATGGTCGTCGCTTCGCTCGATCCCTGGTCCGAGGCCGGCCGGCCGCGGTAGGGGTCGAGACCGCATTTGGGAATAACAGCTCGGTCCGCGTCAGGTCACGCGGCGTCGAAGGTCATGTTCAGGCTCACGCTGCGACCGAAGGTGTCCCCGACCGGAGACGCGTCCTCGCAGGCGCGTCGCAGCTCATCGAGCTGGGCTGGCGTCGCGGCCCGGGTTCGGAGGCGTACTGTGTACGCTACGGCGTCGTAGCCGGGACCGTCAGGTGACTCGAGGCCGAGGTACCGCTTCACGTTGAAGTGTCCCGTCGCCTCGACCTCCAGGTCCTCGATTTCGACCCCAAGCAGCGAAGCCCGGGTAGCGATGACGTCCACGTCACAGGCGGCGAGTGCGGCGAGCAGCATCCGCATCGCGTTCAACCGCCCGGGGCCACCACTCGAGGTCGGAGCGACGGCCGTCATCCGCCGACCTGCACCACCCAGCGGCCGCGGGCCGCGCCCGCGACGATCGCGTCGAGCGCGGGCTCCAGCGTGTCGAGGGTGACCTCTGTGACTCGCTCAGCCAGTGCGCGCGGCCGCAGGTCCGTCGCGAGCCGCTCCCAGATGCGCCTGCGCTTCGCGCTGGCGAGGTAGGCGGAGTCGATTCCCAGGATGGCCGTTCCCCGGAGGATGAACGGGAAGACCGTCGTGACGAGTGCCGGCCCCGAGGCGTTGCCGCAGGCGGCGACGGCGCCACCGCGCCGCAGCGTTCGGAGGATGTACGGGAGCGTGGCCGCGCCCACAGAGTCGACCGCGCCGGCCCAGCGCTCAGACTCGAGCGGGCGGCCCTCGGCCGCGACTTCAGCGCGCGTCATGAAACCGACGGCGCCGAGCCCCTCCAGCCAGGCCTCCTCGTCCGGCTTGCCCGTCACCGCCCAGACCTCGTAGCCGAGCTCGGCCAGGATCGCGATCGCGGTGCTGCCCACACCTCCCGTCGCGCCGGTCACGAGGACGGGTCCGGTGGCCGGCGCCAGGCCGCGCGCTTCAAGCTCGACCACGGCGTACACCGCCGTGAACCCGGCCGTCCCGATCGCCATCGCCTCTCGTGCCGTGAGGCCGGCCGGGAGCGGGACGATCCAGTCGGCGGGCACCCGTGCAAACTCGGAAAAGCCGCCGTGCCGGCTCACCCCGAGGTCGTAGCCGTGGGCGATGACCTCGGCCCCGGGCGCGAACGCCGCGTGGGCGGACGCGACGACTGTACCAACGAGGTCGATGCCGGGCACGAGCGGGTAGGCGCGCGCGACCTTGCCGTCGGCCGTGGCAGCGAGGCCGTCCTTGTAGTTCACGGAGGACCATGCGACCTCGATCTCGACCTCGCCGTCCGGCAGATCGGTCGGCTTGAGATCCCGAAGTCCCCGTTCGAATCGATCGCCCCGACGATCGACAACGTAGGCGCGAAAGGTCGCCGGAATCGCCACACCAGCCGTCGGGTCAGCCATGATCCTGCTCACGCATGATTCGATCGTGCCATGATCCGGCCGCGGACGCCGAATCGGTCCGCAGGGAGGGAGCGGTGAGCGATCCATTCGTGACGCGCGGCTTCGTTGGCCGGCGCGAGCACGGCTACGGCGGAGGCAGCCTCGCAGTGCGGACGCCACCCGGGCAGTACCTCACCTCGGATTTCCCGGTCCTGTCGGCCGGCCCGACTCCCCGGACCCCGCTCGACCGATGGTCGTTCAGGATCGAGGGCCTCGTCCGCGAGCCGCGCACGTGGACGTGGGACGAATTTCAGGCCCTGCCCGCGCGCGACTGGACCGTCGACATCAGCTGCGTGACCAAGTGGACCAAGCTGGACATGCGCTGGCGGGGCGTGAGCGTCGATACGCTGCTCGAGCACGTCGACCTGGATCCGACGGCGGCGTTCGCGATCGCCTGGGCGGATGGCGACTACACCACCAATCTCCCGCTGTCCGACGTCCTGAACGGGCAGGCCTTCGTCGCCTGGGAATATGACGGGCGACCGCTCACACCCGAGCACGGCGGGCCGGCCCGCCTGGTCGTTCCGGGGCGCTACTTCTGGAAGAGCGCCAAGTGGGTGCGCGGTCTCCGAATCCAGGCCTCCGACGAGCCCGGTTTCTGGGAGTCTCTCGGTTACCACAACCGGGGCGACCAGTGGCTCGAAGAGCGGTACGGCGGGGACTGAGGCTCGAGGTATGCCCGACTCGATCTCGTGGCGTCTCGCGACCGTGGCTGCCCTTCGCGATGAGACCCCGACCGTCCGCACGTTCACGCTCCGGATCCCCGGCTGGCCGGGCCATCGACCGGGACAGCACGTCGATATCCGACTGACCGCCGAGGATGGTTACAGCGTCGAGCGGAGCTATTCGATCGGGTCGGAGCCGGAGCGCGCCGGTGAGATCGATCTCACCGTCGAGCGAATCGCCGAAGGCGAGGTCTCGTCGTTCCTGCACGATGTCGTGGTTGCGGGAGACCGGATCGAGGTGCGCGGCCCGATCGGCGGCTACTTCGCCTGGGACGCGGGCCTTGGAGGCTCCCTGTTCCTCGTGGCGGGCGGGTCCGGGGTCGTCCCGCTCATGGCAATGCTCCGGCATCGCGCCCGAGTGCCGTCACCGCCCTCGGCGAGCCTCATCTTCAGCTCGCGGCAGTACGAGGACATCATCTACCGCGACGAGCTCGAGCTCCTGGCGGCCAGGGACGACCGTCTTCGGATCGCCCACACCCTGACGCGGTCCCAGCCGTCCGGCTGGACGGGTTACACACGACGCATCGATCAAGCGATGCTTGGCGAGGCCGTCGCGCCGCTTGGAAACGGGGTGCGCGCCTTCATCTGCGGCCCGACAGCTCTCGTAGAAACCGCCGCCAATGCGCTGCTCCGGCTCGGCCTGCCAGCGGATCGAATCCGGACGGAACGTTTCGGACCCACGGGAACGTGAACGCGAACGGCGTGGTGAATCAGGGGGACGATGCGATGGCCGATCGAGTTGGATCCGGCCCGGCCGAGGACCATGTGCTCGATGGAAATGCCTTGGCCGGCCGCCTCGCCGCCGTGTTCGGGGCGGATGTCACGGCCACGCCCGGCCAGTGCGCGCATTGCGGGACGGTCACCGTCGTCGGTGAGCTGCGCGCCTACGTTCGAGCGCCCGGAGCCGTCCTGCGTTGTCCGGCCTGTGGGGGCGTGGTCCTCCGAATCGTCGAGACGCCCGAAGCAACGATCGTCGACGCCCGGGGCGCTGCGCAGCTCCGCTTCGAGCGCCGGTGAGGGAGCGCGCCTCGGGAGCCTGGGAGATGCTGGGTTAGAATGCCTCCGCGCCGCGACGGCGTCATCGCTGGCGAGTGGCCAAACGGTAAGGCACCTGACTCTGGATCAGGGGATTGAAGGTTCGAATCCTTCCTCGCCAGCCAACTTCCAACATCTAGGGCACAGCGAGCGCTGAACCACCAGATGTTGCGGTTTCGACCTCACTCGGACCCCGCGCCGAGGAGGTTCGATCGTGGCTACTTCGCCTGACTACTCCCCGGTTTGTTCGCCTGATTATTCGGGCCCACTCGCCACTTCGCTTGATTCTTTGGGCCCGATTCCGATCGGAACATCACGCAGCCTCGCGACCTCAGCGGCGGCCGCTTCCCGCTCGGCGCTCGCGTCGGGCGTGGCGTCGCGGCGTCGTTCTGCTGCGCGCCAGGCGGCGAGGATGTCGGCGATCTGTTGCTGATACGGCACCCTATCCCGTTCCTGACCGCGTGAGCGGGCTTGACTCAGGGTTCGAGCGATACGGGTCCATGCGGCCGACTGCGACAAGGAGCCCGTGAATGAGCGCCTCGGGCCTGGGCGGACAGCCCGGTACGAAGACGTCGACCGGCAGGACCTCGGCGATCCCGTCGCGTCCCGCATATGTTCCGGCGAAGACCCCGCCGTTGATCGCGCAGGCGCCGACGGCCACGACGAGGCGGGGCTCGGGCATCGCCTCGTAGGTGCGCACGGCGGCCTCTTCGAGGTTGCGTGTCATGGTCCCCGTCACGAGGAGCAGATCCGCGTGGCGGGGCGATGCGACGAAGTCGATCCCGAGGCGCTGGACGTCGTGGTACGGGTTGAGCAGCGCGGCGATCTCCCAGTCGCAGCCCTTGCACGAGCCGGCGTCCAGGTGGCGGACGTGGAGCGAGCGGCCGAGTGTCCGCTGGATTGTCCGGGCCAGACGACGCGACGCGCCAAGCTCCTCCCGCGGAATCACAGAGGCCGGAGGTCCCCTCATGCTTTGGCTCTCCAGTCGCGCTGCAACGTGAGGTCCACCGGGTCGCGCACGGCGAGCTCGATCAGTGGTCCCAGCCGAATTGCGTCGCGCGGGCAGGCGCGGGCACAGGCGCCGCAGAAGATGCAGGCGCCGGCATCGAGCGACCAGATCGTGTCCGACAGGCCGATCGCCCCCGTCGGGCAGACGCCGACGCAGGCCGCGCTGCCGTCGCACCGGATCACATCGAGCTCGGGCAGCCCTCGCGCTGCCGGCGACAGGTCGGGGGGTGCGTCCGGGTAGCGGCTCGTAACCGGCCGAGTGCGAAGCGGGCGGAGGAGGCGGTCGAAGACGTCGAAGGGCATCGTCAGCGGTCCGTGCAGGCGTAGCAGAGCTCGAAGCTCTTGTTGATCAGCGGGAAGTCCGGGACGAGGTTGCCGGGGACTGCTGCGGCGACCACGGGCCAGTTCGCAAACGACGCCGACCGCAGGCGGAGCCGGTCGATCGTCCCATCGGCACCGGCGCGCAGCCAGACCCATGAGGCACCCCGTGGACCCTCCACGGCACCGAGGGCCGAATCCCCGACGGTCGGGACCGCAGCGAGGAGTGTGTTGATCGGACCCGCCGGCAGCCGACCCGAGGCCTCGCGGATGAGCCTGAGCGACTCGTGCGCCTCCTGCGCCCGGACATGGAAGCGCGCCGCCACGTCCCCGGTCGAGGCAGTGACGAGTCCGACGTCGAGCTCGTCATACGCGGCGTAGGGTCGGTCACGGCGGAGGTCTTGGGCAAGGCCGCTCGCCCGCGCGGCGACGCCGAGCGCCCCGAGTGCGGCGGCCGTGTCAGCGCTGACGACGCCGGTGCCATGGAAGCGGCCCATGACGCCCTCCGAGCGGACGATCGATCGCACCGCGGACGCGAGCTCGAGGCCGATCACATCGAGCGTCTCGGGCAAGGCAGCGAGGCCGAGCGGATCGAAGTCGCCCAACAGCCCGCCCGGGCCGACGACACCGGTCAGGTAGCGGTGGCCCGTCAGCGCGTCGTTCGCTCGGAGGAGACGCTCCTTGAGCCACCCGAGACGCGCGACCGCTGGCTGGAACCCGATCCCGGCGCAGATATTGCCAAGGTCACCGACGTGGTTGTAGAGGCGCTCGAGCTCGGCCAGCAGGACTCGGGCCCACTGCGCCCGTTCCGGGATCGTCGTCGCCGTTAGCGTCTCGACCGCCTGGGAATAGGCCATCGCGTGGGTGACCGTGCAGACGCCACAGGCCCGCTCGACGAGGGGCAGCGCTGCGCCGAATGAGCGGCCTTCGACAAGCTTCTCGAGTCCGCGATGGACGAATCCCAATCGAGCGTCGAGGTGGAGGACCCGCTCACCGATCGCCGAGAAGCGGAAGTGGCCGGGCTCGATGACGCCGGCGTGGATCGGTCCGACCGGGAGCTGGTAGACGCCCTCGCCGTGAACCTCGAACGGGACGAAGTGGCGCTCGGCCTCGGGTGGCCGGACGTCGGCCGGGACGTCCTTGCGGAGAGGGTGGTAGCCGTGCGGCCAGCGCTCGTGCAGGACGAGTGTACGCGGGTCCGGATGGCCGACCGGAACGATCCCGAGCAGGTCCTTGGCCTCACGCTCGTCCCAGTGAGCGGCCGGCACCAGCGAGCTGAGCGACGCGTACGAAGGCTCGCTGAGAGGTAACGCGACGCGCAGCCGGGCGAGATCGCCGTCCGGCCGGGCGACGACCGCCTCGACGGCCAGACCGGCTCCGCCGATCGAGCGCTCGTCGAGACCGAGGACCATGACAAACCTGCCGCCCTCGGCAATCAGGTCCGCGACCCGCGGGCCGAGCCCGTCGGCGGCGATCCACGCATGCGCGCCGTTCCCGGCGCCGGCCGCCGGCGGGCTCGAGGTGACTGGGGCCGGGTGGGAAGTCTCGACGCGCTCAGCCACGGCCACCCCCGAGGACGATCACGACCTGGTCGAGTGCCGCCGCCAGCGGCGAGGGTGTCCAGAGCCCGGCGACCACGACGGCGGTCAGCGGAACTCCGAGCAGCAACGCCCACCGCCGTGACGCCGGGGATCGGTCCGCACTGGATCCGGGCGGTCCCACCGACACCTGCATCACGTGGAAGAGGAGGCCGGCCACTGCGAGCGCGAGGAGGGCCGCCGCGGCAGCTGCGGCCAGGCCCCAGCCCGTCTGCACTCCGCCCAGGAGGATCGCGATCTCGGCGACGAAGATGCCCGACGGCGGCAAACCGGCCAGCACGAGCGCGCCGAGGACGAGCGCCCGGCCGTCGGTCGGCGAGCGGGCGAGGCTGCCGCCCAATCGCCCAATCCGACGGCTCCCCCGCTCGGCGACGAGCCGACCAGCCGCGAGGAAGATCGTCGACTTGGCGAGGCCATGGCTGAACAGGTGGAGGGTGAGACCCAGCAATGCGAGGTGACCGCCAAAGCCAAGTGCCAGCGTCGCCAGACCGAGGTGCTCGATCGACGAATACGCGAGGAGGCGCTTGAGATCGCCCTGGGCGACGATGAACGGCAGGGCCACCGCGAGACTGAGGAGCCCGAAGACGACGAGCAGGGTCGACGAGAACGCCGGCCCAAGGGTCCCTGCCGTGACGAGGTGGAACCGGGCGAACGCATAGAGCGCGACCGCCAGCGCTGCGCCCGACAGGAGTGATGAGATCGGGCTCGGAGCCTGGCTGTGCGCGTCGGGCAACCACGTGTGGAACGGAGCGAGGCCGGCCTTGGTGCCGTAGCCGGCCAGGGCGAAGATGAACGCGAGGCGGGCGAGACTCGGATCGAGCTGCGGCGCGATCTCGGCGAGCCGGGTCCACGCGAGCGCATCGCTCGTCTCGCCGAGCACCCCGACCGAGGAGGCATACAGGAACAGGGTGCCCAGGAGGGCAAAGCCGATCCCGATCGAACCCAAAATCAGGTACTTCCAGGCCGCCTCGATGGCAGCCGGCGTTCGGGCAAAGCCGACCAGCAGGGCCGACACGATCGTCGTCGCCTCGATCCCGACCCACAGGAGCCCGAGATTGTCGAGGAGCGGGACCGCGGCGAGGCCACCCGCGAACCACAGCAGGAGCGCGTAATAGCGGCCGGCGTCATGCGGCCGAAGCAGCCCGGCTTCCCGCTCGTGGGCCAAGTGACCCGGCGAGCCGGCGACGGCGATCGCCGCGATCGCGAGCACGAGCGCCAGCACGTACGCGCCCAGCGCATCGACCACGACCTGGCCGCCGAACGCCCGGAGCGGGCCTTCCACGAAGACCCCCACGGCGAGGGCGAGCCCGGCCGCGAGCGCAATCACGAACCCTCCGGCGGCGAGCCAACCGGCTCGCCGATCGTCAGCGAACCAGGCGGCGAGGCCGGCGGCAGTGGGCGCCGCGACGATCAGCGCGACGAGAACCTCAGTCATCCGCGCAGACTCCGCAGCTGGTCGGTCGACGTGGTGCCGAGGACATCGAGCATCCGGCGCGCGTAGACCCAGGCCACGACGACGGCGATGAGCAGGTCGAACAGGATCCCGAGCTCGACCACGAGCGGCATCCCGTAGGTCAGCGAGAACGCGGTCAGGGCGATCCCATTCTCGAAGACCAAGAGGCCGACGACGAGCGAGAGCGCCTTGCGACGGGTCATGATGATGAGCAGGCCGGTGAGCACCGCGGCGATCGCCGCCGTGAGGCCACGACTGACGGCGACGCTCGCCCCTACGAACGCGCCGTCGGCCGCGGCGCTGGCGGCGAACACGATCGCGACGGCGGCCACGAGCGAGGCGCGTGGGCCGAGCAGCGGATGCCGCTCGCGGCGGACCGGGGAGCGACGCAGGATCGAGCCGAGCACGAACGGCACGACCAGCCCCTTCGCCCCGATCGCCAGAAGCCCGCCGATCACGAGGTGCCCGGAGCCCGTCGCCAGGCCCACGCCGATGGCCGCCACGCCGGTGAGCACCGACTGGATCGCGACGAGCCAGATGGCACGACCGATCGAGCGGGTCGCCGCCAGCCCGACGCCGAGGACGACGATCGCGGCGGCGCAGGCGTCGACGAGCTCGGCGGCGGTCCGCGGGTCGAGCGTCATGCCGGCAGCCAGAGGCGGGTCGCGAGCCCGATGGCGGCGACGATTGAGGCCGTCACGAGGAGACCCGGGAGGGCGAGGATGCGGAGCTTGGCGAGGCTCGCGTCGAGGACGCCGAAGACGATGGCCGCCCCGATGAGTTTTGCCACGGCCGCACCGATCGCCACCAGCAGGGTCACCGGCGTCAGCTCGGCGGCGAGGCCGACCGGCAGGAACGCCGCCGAGAACAGGCCCGCAACGAGCACCAGCTTCAGCTCGGCGGCGTAGGTGAGGGTCGCCAGTCGCCGACCGGACGCCTCGAGCAGCATCCCCTCGTGGATCATCGTCAGCTCGAGGTGGGTGTCGGGATTGTCGATCGGCTCGTGGCCGGTCTCGGCCACGGCCACGATCGCAAACGCGCCGGCGGCCAGGAGCAGCGGCGGGGTGTACCACGAGGTTCCCGACGCGACGCCGAGCGTCGCGATCGTGCCCAGGTCGGTCGACCCGGCCGCCAGCGCGGCACCCACCATGGCGAGGAGGAGCGCCGGCTCGACGAGCGTCGCGATCGCGACCTCGCGGCTGCTGCCCATGCCGCCGAAGGCGCTGCCGGCGTCGAGCGCCGATAGGGCCAGGACGAACCGGCCCAGGGCCATGAGCCCGACCACGACGAGCAGGTCGCCCCAGCCGGCCAGCGGCGGGCGAGCCCCAACGATCGGAACGAGCAGCGTGGCGACGACGACCGCCGCGAGAACGATGGCCGGCGCCGCGCCGGTCAGCGCGCTCGCGGCGTCACTCTCGACTGATTCCTTGCTCCACCATTTCGCGAGATCGCGGTACGGCTGGAGGACCGACGGCCCCCGCCGGTACTGGAGCCTGGCCTTGACGCGCTTGGTGATCCCGAGGAGGAGCGGCGCGACGAGCAACGTCAGCGCCACCTGAACGACGCCCAGAACGATGGCCGGGAGCACCGCAGGATCGAGCATCAGCGGGCGACCAGGAGCAAGACCACGAGCGCTGCGACCGCATAGGCGAGGTAGGCCTGCAGGCTGCCGGACTGAAGGCGTCGGACGAGCTGCGCGGCCGCGACGGCCGCCCGATGGAGGGGCTTGTAGAGGCGTTCGTCGATCACGTGGCTGACCTCGCCCTGGTAACGGACCGTGCGCGGGAAGGGCGTGCCCGGATGGAGCTCGACGGAAACCTCCCGCGCTGGGCGGAGGACCGGCCCGTAGTAGAGCCGAATGAGCTTCGCGTAGCTCGTGGCCGTGTACTCGAACGCGGCCTCGGGCACGATGCCGCCCGTCCAGGTCGGCGCGCGACGAACCGTCCGCCGCACGCCCACCAGCCACGTGACGCTCGCCACCGCCACGAAGAGGACGGCGAGCGGTCCGGCGGCGTACACAGCATCGATGCCAACCACGGGCGCGAACGCGCCGGTCGCCGAGCTCGGCTCGTGGCCGAGCAGCCCGCCCGCGATGGTCGCAATGACGCCGGAGACCGTGCCGGCCGCGAGCCCGACCCCGATACAGGCGACGGCCAGGCCACCCATGGCGACGCCCATCGTCCGGACCGTCTCGCGCGCGCCAGCCGCCGCCGGGCTTCGCGGCAGGGCGAGGAAGGTCATCCCGGTCGCCTTGACGAAACAGGCCACCGCAAGCGCGGCGGTGAGGCCCAGCCCGGCGACCCCGAGCAGGGCGCCAGATCGTGCGACGAGTGACAACGCCTCCTCACCGCCGGCGCCGATCAGGCCCTGGAACGTCAGCCATTCGCTGGCGAAGCCATTGAGCGGCGGCAGGCCGCTGATCGCCGCCGCCCCGATCCCGAAGGCGAGCGCGGTGACGGGCATGGCCCGGGCGAGCCCGCCCAGGGCGTTGAGATCGCGCGATCCGACCGCCGACTGGATCGATCCCGCGGCGAGAAACAGGACCGACTTGAAGAGGGCGTGGTTGAGGGTGTGGAAGAGGGCCGCCGTGAGCGCCACGGCCGCGAGGACGGTCACGCCGTCGGCGCTGGCCACCATGGCGACCCCCAAGCCGATGAGGATGATCCCGATATTCTCGATGCTATGAAAGGCAAGCAGACGCTTGAGGTCATGCTCCATGAGCGCATAGAGCACGCCGAGCACCGCCGAGATGACGCCGATCCCGAGGACCAGCAGACCCCACCACTCGGGTCCCGGGCCGAGGAATTCGAGCCCGAACCGGACGATGCCGTAGATGCCGGCCTTGATCATCACACCCGACATGAGCGCCGACACATGCGACGGCGCGACCGGGTGGGCGCGGGGCAGCCAGACATGGAGCGGGATCGCGCCGGCTTTCGTCCCGAAGCCGGCGAGCAGGAGCAGGAAGACGACGTCGCGAGCAGCCGGCGACATCCTCACGGCCGCCTGGCCAAAGGCGCCGAACGAGGTCGATCCGGCAGCCGACGTGAGAATCGCGAAGGCGACGATGAGCGCGGCAGTCGCCAGGTGGGTCAGGACGAGGTAGAGGTAGCCGGCTCGGGCGACCTCAGCGCTCGGTCGCCGGCCGACGACGAGCAGGGTCGAGCTCAGGGCCATCAATTCCCAGGCGAATAGGAACGCGAAGGCGTCGGCGGCGCCGAACACGAGAACGAGGCTGGCGAGGAAGACCGGATAGGCGGCCGCCGCCCGATCGATGTCCGAATCGCCGCGGGCCGTGTAGCCGATTGCGAACAGCGAGCTTGCGGCGCCTGCCGCGCCGAGCGCGACGAGGAACAGCCCGGCGAGCGGGTCGCAGCGCACGTCGATCAGGGTGAAGCCGAGCACCTCGCCGGCGCTGGCGACGACCGGGGATCCCGACGCGATGACGGTCGCGCCGAGGACGAAGATTGCGATACAGGCCGCGGTCGCCAGAGAGAGCGACAGTGCTCGCGGATTCAACCGGGAG
>Ga0334722_10001113_pt1 | contig 35068 bp, 34 predicted proteins | sample C3_bottom_MG_FD_207210 | JGI IMG/M metagenome (GOLD analysis project Ga0334722, IMG submission 207210) | Sediment microbial communities from Yellowstone Lake, YNP, Wyoming, USA - C3_bottom | ecosystem: Environmental > Aquatic > Freshwater > Lake > Sediment | place: USA: Wyoming | collected... | reverse complement strand
GCCGCCATAATAATCCGAGAAGGTTGTGCCACCAAGATTCGCCACGGATGAATCCGACATACCCGCCATAAGCAAGGCATTCGAATTATTGCCGGGGACCTCAGCGGCATTTGACGAAGCGGCCACCTTATTGGGATCAGAGATAGCAACGCCGAAATTCTTTATCGCATCGGTAAGCGGACTTACGGTGATCGAGTCGTTGGCTGCCGCCGCCCCGCTGACCGTGACGGTTATGCCGCCAAAACTGATCGGGTTGCCGGACACATAAGCAGCAGGTGTAGTCGCCGCCCCGGTCTGCATATTGATTACCGAGTAATTGGCGCCTGTACCGTCGAACTGTATTTTGTAGTCATTGAGGGCCATGGTTGATACGTCGGCCGGCAGGGTAATGCTTAACCCCGCCGAGACATTCTTCACATTGAGCTGGAGATTATTGAAAAAATCACCCCCGGCAGCACCGTTAAGATCAAAACCTGCCCTGTGCTGAATATTTACTTCCTGGGTTATCGAGGCTATCAGCCTCCTGATGCTGAGCAGCGGGCCTGACTGAATACTGCTATTGGAAGCAATCAGTCCCCCCAGCTGCCCTTTTGTTATATTAGACGTGATTTTGACATTATCGAGATAGATATCCTGATTGCCGTCGTTATTCATGACGTTCTGGAGGGTATTCGTCTTGTCTCCGTTGACCAGATTCCTCATGCCCACATTGATCCCGACGGTACCGTCCGGATTGACATAGGACGAATACTCGGTCAGGTCGGCAAGCTGCGTCATCAGCATATCCCGCTGGTTCCTGAGGTCATTCGCGCTGCCCGAGTTCGAGCCGCCCTCGGCCTGAAGAATACTGCCGTTCAGTTTCGCAATATTAGACGCTATGGCATTGACACGGGATACCACATCCCCGATTGACTTGTTAACCACGGAAAGGCTGTCCTTGATACTGTTTTCGACCTGGCCGGCCACCTGGACAAGAGATGTCGCCTTCTGAAGGAGCAGGGTCCTCTCAGGCTGGCTGCCAGGATTCATCGCCACATCGTTCCAGGAATTGAAATAATCGGCCAGATAACTCCCCATCCCCATCCCCTGAACTTCGTTGAATACCTGCTCAACCTGGCCCAGGGACTGGCTCAATACCGTGGACCTGCCGCTCACCTGCTGCTGTCCCACAAGCTGTGCCTGCAGGAACTGGTCATAGCTGGACCTGATCGCCTCGACCGAGACCCCCCGTCCGAGATAGCTGTTACTGCCCAGAGCAACCGGGCTCGCTATGCTGAGGATGACCTCCTGCCGGTTATAACCGGGGGTGTTGACATTCGCAATATTGTGGCTGGTCGTGTTGATGGCGGTCTGACTCGCAGCTATCGCCGACCTGCCTATTTCAAAAAGACCGAGCAGTGACATCTACATCTCCGCGGACAGGAGTGTGCCCCTGCTGCCGCCATCCCGGTTTATTTCGTGATAACCGAAAAAGTTGACCGTACTTCTTATATAGCTGAGTGACCGGTCTATCAGCAGCCGGTTGAACTGGTTCAACTCCTCCACGCTCTGGGCGAGCGATATAAGAGTAGACCTGATATCCAGAAGAGAGGTATCGCCGGTAATGGCGCTGATCTCTTTCAGGGTCATCTCCCTCTCGAAAAACTTCCTGACGAGCCTGACGCGCTCCTCTTCAAGCAGTCTCATCCTGAGCATAATCGTGTCCTTCTCCTTGGAGAGTTCCTCGACGCAGTCTGCATTGAGATCCACGAGGCAGCCGCGCTCCCGCTGCAGGATGCCAAGAAGCACCTTGCAGCTGCTGATCTGCTCGGTCAGGATGTTTACTATTGCCTCAACAGGCTTCATACCAGTTCATCGACCATCTTGTTGGCTATTTTTTTTGCGTCGATCTTGTACGTGCCATCATTGATGGCCTTTTCGATCGACTGGACCTTGTCTGTCCTGATCTCAGGGAGCTGATCGATGACATTTCTCAACTCAGCCATCTCCTTGGCCTTCCCGGAAAGATCAACCCTGTCCGCCTTGCTCACCTGCTCGACAGAGCCCTTGCCGCCCGCCTGGCCCTGCTTGCCGACGTTCTGGACCTGGGAAGTTATGTCCTGTTTTTCAGGTGGTCTGTTACCTTGAATCTTCATTCTGGCCTCCTTGTGAAATACTCTAAGTCTATTATCGGCATTTTCACAGGATTCTTTAATTACGGCCTCGCAGAAAGTCCGTACGCTGCGTTGCACTGCAAAATTCGTCACTGCGACGTACCAGTAAGTACGCCTCATTCCTCGTTTTTTGCACGCCTTGCCTTCGAAGCTTTCTGCAAATCCGTCTCATTTTGTCCATTATTTCATCGCCAGGACGGTAAGCGGGTTAACAGTCCGGCCGTTCTGTTTCACCTCAAGATGGAGGTGCGGTCCGGTCGAGATGCCCTCGTTGCCTACCTTGCCGATTACAGTGCCACCGTCAACCACGTCACCTGCCTTGACCATATTGATCTGATTATGGGCATACTGGCTGGTCATGCCGTTGCCGTGGTCTATAATCACCATATTGCCATATCCGTGCTTTTCACCGCTGAAGATAACCGTGCCCGTGCCGATAGGATGGATGTCGCTGCCAAGGGGTGCCGCGATGTCCACCCCCCGGTGAAACCGGCGGTCACCATAAATAGGATGTTTTCTCATGCCGTATTTCGAGCTGATAACGCCGTTGACCGGAAGGCCTGTCTCTGCTTGTATTGCCGGGGCTTCTGCCTGTATTGCCGGGGCAGAGGCTGTCGCAGGAATAGTTTCGGCTTTCCTGAAAGCGGAACCGACAAAGCTTGTCTTCAGGCCGGTGGCTGCTGCCTCCTTTTTCGCGGGAACGGCCGCCGGGTCATTCTGAACCTGCTTGGTCATGGCATTTATCATAAGATCCTGAAGTCCAAGGCCCCTGTCTGAAAGAATCCGGGCAAGCTCCATATCGAACATGCTCATATACGTGTCCTTGCCAAAGCCAGACTCTCCTGAAGCAGGCTTCACCGTCTGTCTCATCGCCTTGATCATCTCATGGGCAAAGAGCGTCTCCATCTCCTTTGCAACCGCCTTGATCGCCGCAGGGTCTTTTCTGCCTCTCAGGCTGTCCAGGGAGCGATTGGCTGAAGAACCTATATCCGGCGTAGTCTTCATCAGATGATCTCGAGTTCGGCCCGCAGCGCTCCTGCCGCCTTCAGCGCCTGCAGGATAGATATCAGGTCACGGGGAGTGACCCCCAGCGCATTCAGGCCCTTCACGATCTCCCCGAGCGTCACACCAGAAACCTCGATAAGAGCCGCCCTTTCTTCTTTCACCTTCACTTCCTTCTGGGGTACGACCACTGTTTCTGCATTTCCAGGCGCAAAGGGCTGAGGCTGAGAAACCTTGTATTCGGTCTTGATTTCTATAGTCAGGTTGCCATGAGAAATGGCAACCGGCGCAATCCTGACCTTGTCCCCGATCACGATCGTGCCCGTTCTTTCGTTAACCACAACCTTCGCTGCCACATCAACCGCCACATCAACCGCCTCCAGCAGGGTTATCAGGTCGACTATTTTCTCCCGGTATTCCCCGGGGATCTTGAGCCTTATGGCCGAGGAGTCGATTGTTGAGGCATAACCGGCCTTCAGCGTTTCGTTTATTTTCCCGACAACAGAAGAGGCGGTTGCAAAATCAGGGTGTCGCAGAAAGAGCTTTATCTCTCCGCCGCTGCCGAGCGTAAAGGGAAGATCACGCTCTATCGTCGCCCCTTCGGGTACCTTTCCCGCAGTCAGGTGGTTCTTCTGTGTTGTTGTTCCTCCGCCGCCGCCAATAAACCCTCCGATCGACACGGGACCCTGTGCAAGGGCATAAACTGAACCATCAGGACCTTTCAGTGGTGAAAGCAGCAGTGTGCCTCCTACCAGATCTTTCGCGTCACCGATAGTAGAGACCAGGACATCAATCCTCATGCCTGGCTTTGGAAAAGGCGGCAGAGTGGCCGTGACCATCACCGCAGCAGAGTTCTTCGCACCAATGTCTTTGGGATTAACAGTTACTCCCATCCTCTGGAGCATGTTGGCAATGGTCTGCATTGTGGCAAGCCCCTTGTCGCCGGAGCCGTTGAGCCCTGCGACCAGCCCATACCCGATAAGCTGGTTCGTCCTGACCCCTTCAAAACTCGCAATGTCCTTTATCCGCTCTCCAAAAACAGCAGAGGCCAAAAACAGCGTCAGGCTGCAGACCGCAAGCTGCAGGAATAATCTTATCCCTGACCCCTGACTCTTGTCCCTTATTCCTAATATCGTTTTCATCAGAATGGCCACACTTTATCGAGAACCTTGACCAGCCAGCCCGGCGACTGTTTATCCTGAACAATGCCGTTGCCAATATAGAATACCTCTGCATCTGCCACCTTGCTGCTGGAGATGGTATTGTCGATCGCGATATCGGTCGTCCTTATCATGCCCCGCAGGACCAGTGTCTGTTTTTCATTATTAATCGTAATGTCCTTGCGAGCCTCAAGCACCAGGTTGCCGTTGGGCATGACCTCGGCTACCTTGGCGGTTATCGTACCGACCAACTTGCCCGCGCGGTTTGTCGAACCAGTCCCCTTGAAAGAGTCTTTCATCGAGCCTGCCACGTTCGGATTCAGGGAGGTTCCCTTGCCAAAGGCATTCAACATACTGAGCGGCGCACCAAAAAAAGTGCTGACACCGGCATCGAGCGATGAATCCTTGCTGGTACTGGTATCTGCCGTGCCGGACCCGGTTATATTCTCGACGACGTTGATCGTAACGATATCATTGAGCCGGCGCGCCTTGGTATCTTCATAAAGACTTGCCCTGTCAGTCCAGAGTGAATTCGTCGAGACCGGAGTGGCCTTTTCCTCTTTATAGACATACTTCGGAGGATGCGGCGGCAACGGCGGCGCTGTTGCACAGGCAGACAAGACAGCGACAAGCGATATGCTGCAGACCGCAAGAAAAACACGGTTACGGAGACTCGCCTTCTGCAGCGCGATTCCGGACATTTGCCCCTTGCAGCCTCTCCCTTGCAGTTCGACCCTTGCAGTTTTCATTTCAAAACTCCACTCTGATCGTATTTTCGTCCGTCAGTATGCCGGCGACGATCTTTTTTGAGCTGAGATTCATCGCCTTAGCATAAGTCCCTACCGAGGCATTCTCCTTCAACTCTCCCAGCACGGTAATACTCATCCCCTTGGCTTCGAATACGAGTGACACCCTCTGTCCTTTTTTCATCTGGGTTGTATCACTCAACATGTCGCTCACGAACGGCATGTTTGCCACTATAGAACGGTTGAGCGGTCTGCCCATGATCATCTCAGGGTTGCTGACAGCATTCTTCGGCATCCGTGTCACATCCATCAGCGTGACGTACAGATCGTCCTTCTGGAGAAAAGACCCTTTTTGGAAGGCCCTTCTGCTCATGACAACACGGTCGAAGGCCTTTACATTGGCGGTCACCGTCTGCCTCCTGCCATTCCTATATTCCATAATAAATACCGTTTTGCCGGGCAGTCCCTTTTCAAGAAGTATCCGGTCGGGCCTGCCCTCTGGCATCACGCCGGGCATCTGGATATCGCTGATATCAACCTCGGCCCACGGGTAATTTGTGGTGATATAATCCTTTAATATGGTTTCTATAGTATTTTCCGCTGCAAGCGCGGACCCCATCAGGATAAAGATCAGCAAAAAACTGACTGCTGCATACAGCTCAAAGCTTGAGGCTTCCGGTCTGGAGCCTGCGGCTTGCAGTCTATAGCCCGTATCCTGCTTCCTGCTTTTCATCATTATCTCTTCATGTTGTTGGTTGTCTGGAGCATTTCATCAGATGCCTGGACCGTCTTTGAGGTGATTTCATAGGCACGCTGGCTGACGATCATATTCACCATCTCTTCGACAACATTCACATTGCTCATCTCGATAAATCCCTGGTTGATGGAACCACGGCCCTCAGTCCCCGGATTTCCTGTTGTCGCCTCACCGGATGAACCGCTCGGCAGAAAAAGGTTCTTGCCCATAGCCTGAAGCCCGCCGGGGTTTATGAACCTGGAAACCTGGATCTGGCCAATCTCGGTGGGAGTCGTACTTCCGGCCTGCAGCACGGTCACCTTTCCATCCGAGCCCACGGTCGTGGTGAGTGTATTATTCGGTATTGTTATGGCAGGCTCAATCGGGTAGCCGTCCGAGGTCACAATCCTGCCTTCGCTATCGAGCTTGAAGGCACCTCCCCTGGAATATGCCACCGTGCCGTCCGGAGTCAGGATATTGAAAAAGCCATCGCCTTCTATAACAAAATCAAGGGGGTTTCCGGTAGCCACAAAATCGCCCTGCTGAAAAATCTTCTGAACCGCCACCGGTTTGACACCGAGACCGACCTGGATACCCGACGGAACCTGTGACCCTTCCGCGGAGGTTGTGCCAGGAGCCTTGATCGTCTGATAAATAAGATCCTGGAAATCTGCACGGCTCTTTTTAAAGCCGACGGTATTGACGTTCGCCAGGTTGTTGGCTATAACGTCCATGTTCAGTTTCTGGGCCTCCATGCCTGTTGCTGCGGTAAAAAGTGATCGTATCATTGTATCCTCCCTGAATCTTTCACTGTATCTTTCACTATATCTTTCACTATATCTTTCACTGTATCTTTCACTGTATCTTTCACTGTATCTTTCACTGTATCTTTCATTCCCGTTATATCCGCGCCATGTCGTTCGTTACCTTGGCAGTCGCCTCGTCGAAAGACTGAATCGCCTTCTGAGACATCTCGAAATCCCGCATTGCAGCGATCAACTGCACCATCTCCCTGACGACCTCGATATTGGATGTCTCGACATAGCCCTGTTTCAGCGTGGCCTTTGATGCCACAGGATTCTGCTGCGTCTCGAAGGAGTCGTCACCTGCTTTTTTAAGTGCATTCATATCCGGAAAGTCCACCAGCTTGATCTTATCGATCTGAACACCGTCGATCGATACGTCACCGGACGGGTTAATATCAATGGTCCCCTTGCCCGATATCAGAATCGGCCCGTTTTTGCCGAGGACTTTAACACCCTGCGTATTGACCAGGTAGCCTGCAGTATCGAGCCTGAGATCCCCCCGCCGGGTAAACTTGCCCCCTTCCAGACTCATAAAACCGCTCCCGTCGATAGCCACATCGAGAGGGTTTCCCGTGCGGACCATATTCCCGCTCGAAAAATCGGTCCTGACCGCCGCCACGTCGCTGAAGGTTCTCGCCTCGTTGGCCTCCGGCTGACCGTTCAGCTGGGAGAGCATGAAGTCCTGAAACGCTATCTTGTCCTTTTTATATCCGAGTGTCGATGCATTCGCAAGGTTCTGGGAAATCATATCGATCTGCGTCTGCTTTAAGGTTGCTCCGGAGAGCGCTATGTAGATTCCTTTGTACATGCCGATAGTTATGCAAACCTGATGCCATGCTGAGGGAATGATGCGTTACCTGAGGTAAAAGGAGTATGTTCATGAATTAAAGACTTGTCATCCCCGAACCTGGCCCTTGAAACCGGAACATGTTGAAAATACTGGATTCCCGATTAAGGACTTCGGGAATGACGGGCAAAAGCAGGCTTTACGGACAGACTCTCAACAGAATTATGGAGACCTTTAGAATGCCATTTCAGGGACATTGAGGTCAGTGGCATCATCACTGGAGTACTGTCAAAAAACCGGCACGAAGCAAAAAGAGGAGAAAAGAGAGGAAATTTTTGCCGTGCAGGAAAAGTTTTTGCCGGGGGCCTGTTAGTTACCGGCCGAGACTGAGGATCAGTTCGATTTCGCCTTTTGGCATATTAAGGATCTTTGCTATTTCGTCGACCGAAAGACCTTTCTTAACAAGTGCCTGAATCTCCCGGTTCCTGCCTGTGGAAGGATCTCCCGAAGCTGCATGAAGATGCTCAGCCTTTTCGATGAGCTGTTCGAGTCTTTCGATCTTTTCATCGATCCTCTTTTCTGCAGACTCAATAATCAAAATGCGGGATTCAAGCTTTTTTATGAGGCGCTCGGCGATCTCGTGCATCTCGGTAATTTCGAGTGCAATAAGATCTTTTTCGCGGGACTTGGACGGCTGGCCCGGCTGGTCCTGTTTTTTTATAATTTTCTTCAGCATGCAAAGGGGATCAAACCGTGATATCAACCTTTCCGCCAGATTCCTTTTTCTCCTGCTTTTGGGGTTTCTGCTTCTTTTTGCCCTGTGAAGAGAGCAGAACTTCCCTTCCCTCTTTGACCGTGGTAATCTGAAAAATTCTCTTTAGAGATTCAATGGCCATGTCTCACATCTGCCTCACAGCTGATAGCTCAGTTTCTCCTCGATATATGCCTGTTTAAACCGTTCGGTGATCTCCGTCATCTGGTCATCACTGATTTTGAGCAGCTGCATAAACTCCCGGTCCCGGAGAGGGAGGTCTGCCATCGGGCCCCGGAAGCCGACACCAAGCCTGATACAGAGGGTGTCAGCAAGGGCAATGATACAGCAGAGTGCGCGTGTCCGGGGTTCCAGGTCGAGCAGGTCGTCATAGGCCGTGAAGTGATGCCTCCTGATCGTATCGCAAAGGTGGTCGGGAAATCCCCATTTATGCGCAAAGATTCCGCCAACCTCAGCGTGGCCGAAGCCGAAGATATCCCGTTCACGTTCACTATACATGACACGTTCGTTATACACCATCTCGGTCAGCATCGAAAACCTCTCAGGCTGGCTGTTGTTCATAACCACCTTACCGACATCATGCAAAAGACCGGCCACCGTAGCTTCCTCCGCCGGGCCAACCCGTATCTCTCTCGCTATCAGGCCGGCTGCAACCGATACGCCAATGCTATGCTCCCACAACTTCTGCTCAAGGAGACCGAACTTCTTATAGACCTCTTTCGTCGATACAGCAAGCGCAAGATTCTTTATCGTATTGAAACCCATGAGGACAATAGCATCAGAGATTGTGTCAATATTCCGACCCATGCCGTAAAACGATGAATTCGACATCTGGAGTACCCTGGCAGCAAGTGACTGGTCCCCCATGATCACCTCCTGAAGAGAGTCCACATCCGTATTCTGCGCGTCCACCAGCTTCAACACCTTCATGGCCACCATCGGAACGGCCGGTATGTCACACATTTTCAGAATTTGTTCACTATTTTCCATAACCATTTCCTTATAAATAATTGAGAAGACGCCTGGCCCCTATGATATCCTATTTAAAGGCACATGGCAATAAAACCGCATCAGCCTCCGGAGAAACATTCACTGCAAGTCAAGAAATCTGTTGATCTCAACCTCTTCGACCCTGAGCTTCTGCTCAATATCATCCAGATCCTCACTGGTTAAAGACAGCTCAAGCAGAATAGCATCGTGGTCCCCGGTCCATATGCCGTCATCCTCGATCTTGGGGCTGAACCTCCGGGAGAGGGCCTCGGAGATCGCCAGGACAGAGACGATATCGTGATAGCTTGTCGCCGCTGACGGCTCGTGGTGATACCGCACTGACAGTATAATCTCTTCAGGCAGTTTTGCCTTTTCTGCAAACCAGCTTCCGGCAAGTGCATGGTTGCACCCGAATATTCCCGTCTCTTTTTCAAGAAGATCGTCAGTACCGAGGATCGCGCGGTACTGATGAAAATTCAGGCTGAAGAAGATTAGCCGTCCGATATCATGCAGGAGCCCGGCAAGGAAGGCAGTACTTGAATTCACCATTGTCGTTGACTCGGCTATCAGGCCGGCAGTGGTTGCGACCTCATAGCAATGGGCCCAGAACTGCCTGAGGTTCCTGTCGCTCTTTTTGTTAAACATCATAAAAACGCCCATGCTGACTGCAATATTCCGGATATTCTCGTACCCGAGGAACATGACCGCCTGCTCAATATCCGTCACCCTGCCTGCATGTCTGAAAAAAGGTGAATTTGCCATCCTGATCACGCGTTCGGCAAGGGTCTGGTCATAGGCGATGAGCTTGTAGAGCTCTTCAGGGGAAGAATCCGGGTCACTGGTTATATCCATGATACCCTTCAGGACAACCGGAATTGTCGAAAGACTCTCAATCCCTTTTATAAAATCTCTGACCTCAGAAGCGTCCATTCTTGATCCTCGGGCTCCAAAATCGAAAAACGTTCATGACCTTACTTCTCTTATCGATACTATTGAGACAATTCTTTAATTATCTGTCTCTCTCAGCACAACACCGGCAATGTGTTCGAGAGGCACGACCTTGTCGACACCTCCGAGCTTTATCGCCTCCTTCGGCATGCCGAACACAACGCAGGATGCCTCATCCTGGGCAATGGTATAGGCCCCGGCCTGCTTTAATTCAAGCATTCCCCGGGCTCCATCATCTCCCATGCCCGTCATGATAGCAGAAACAGCATTCTTGCCCGCGTAACGGGCCGCAGATCTGAAGAGCACATCCACCGAGGGCCGGTGCCTGGAGACAAGGGGTCCGTCCTTGATCTCGACAAAATAGCGCGCACCGCTGCGCTTGAGCAATGTATGGCGATTGCCGGGAGCAATAAGCGCCCTGCCCCTGATAACCGAGTCATTATCCTCGGCCTCCTTGACCGTTATGCGGCAGAGTCCGTCGAGCCGTTTCGCAAAGGCGGTCGTGAAATTCTCGGGCATATGCTGGACAATGACAATGCCCGGAGCATCAGGGGGCATCATCTCAAGAAAGACCCTCAGTGCCTCGGTCCCGCCGGTCGAGGCGCCGACAACCACGACCTTTTCGGTCGTCTGGATCATCGCCCGTGAGGACGGCTTCTCAAGGATCGCATCAGCTGTCAGCTTTGGCGTTACCTTGAACGGGGTCCGGGAAATCGGCCTGACCCTCGCAAGAGAGGCTGCCTTCACGGCATCGCAGATGCGCATGCGGGATTCTTCAAGAAACTGCTTGGTGCCCATCCTCGGTTTCTGGATAATCTCGACCGCACCGTATTCCATCGCCCTGAGTGCTGTCTCCGAGCCCTTTTCCGTAAGGCTGGAGCACATTACCACCGGGATAGGATGCTGGCTCATCAGTTTCTGGAGAAAGGTGATCCCGTCCATGCGCGGCATCTCCACATCCAGGGTTATGACGTCCGGCACCTCCTCCTTGATCCGTTCGGCAGCGATGAACGGGTCAGCCGCTGTTGCCATCACTTCGATATCAGGGTCCGAAGTCAGGATCTCGGCTATCGTCTGGCGCACGACTGCGGAGTCATCAACAATGAGCACCTTGATTTTCCTGCGTCCGATCACTGCAAAACCCTCCATAGTGTCATCGTCGACCCTCTCATCCGATCACTGCCGGATGCTGCGGGCTTCTGTGCGCTTGACATACACATCGCCGGTATGGGTAAAAAAAATAATCTTTCTGCTGTACATTCCGCCGGTATCCGATTTCAGAACCGAAACCCGCTCCTGTTCGCATATCTTAAACGCAGCATCGATATTCTGTCTGCCGACGGTGAGATTCCCCGGCCTGATATCCTGCGGCGCAAACATATCTGACCCGCCAAAGAGCTTGGCCTCAATCTCAGCGCTGCCGACCCCCTTTTTTCTGAATTCTGCGAGCATCAGCCTGACAGAACAGTCCACGTACCGAAACCCGTTCCCGCATTCATTGTCGCAGGGACCGTCATCCTTGCACAGCGGGAGCAACCCATGACAGATGGCCCCAATTTTCAACCTGGGGCTGAACATGGTGACAGACACACACGATCCCAGGACCGTGGTTATCACTGAAGGCTCATCCGAGATAACAAACTCCCCTGGCTTCAGGTAGATAGATGGCAAATCAGCTGTGAGCGATTTCATAGCGGTTTTCTGTACACCGTGGAGCCCACCGGGGCAAGCGGCACATCCAGTCCGTTAAGCGTCTCTGAATGGCCCATAAAGAGGTATCCACCAGGATTCAGATGCTCGCAAAAACGGTTCAGCAACCGCTCCTGGGTAGGCCGGTCGAAATAGATGATCACGTTCCTGCAGAAAATTATATCCATCGGTTCCCGCATGCCGAAATCGCCCTCCATGAAGTTCAACCGGCGGAACTTCACCATGGCCCGCAATTCAGGGGCAATCCGTACCAGGCTGCTGGTCCTGTCTTTGCTTCTCAGGAGATACTTCTTCTTCATATCCGAAGGGACCGGCTCCACCGCTCTCATATCGTAGATAGCCCTGGTAGCCTTAGCAAGGACCTTGGTCGAAATGTCTGTCGCCAGTATCATGAATTTCAGTCCCCTGTACTGTTCGGCAACGGACGACAGGACCATTGCCAGGGTGTAGGGCTCTTCTCCCGTGGAACAGCCGGCCGACCAGACATGCAGATTTCTCCTCGTCCCTGCGCCATCAATCCTCATGACCTGCGGTAACGCGGTATTGACGAGATATTCAAAATGCCTCGGCTCCCTGAAGAAATCGGTCTTATTGGTCGTGACCTCATTGATCATAAGGAAGAGCTCATCTTCGATACCCCGCGGGCTCAGAACATAGTCGCAGTATTCAGCAAATGACTTCATACAGAGGTCCCGCAGCCTCCGTCTGAGCCGGGCCTCGAGCATCACCTTTTTTACCGGGCTCATCTTGATCCCGCACTCTCTGTAGATGACCTCACTGAGCCGGCTGAAGTCCTTCGTGGACATGACCGTCGACAATGTCTGAGAGCTGGATATCGATATGTTATCGTCCATGGGTTATTATATACAAAGCAGTATTCCCCTCACATGAAACAGGCCGTTCAGACAGCTGATATTCAGCCATGACGAACGGCCTGAAGATGACCTTCGGTTATTGTGGATTGTCCTTTGCTCCCTGCACCAGCGCCAGTTCTTCGGATGAAAATATCTTGTCGATATCCAGGATCATGATGAAATGGTCGTCCTTCTTTCCCATCCCTTTGATGAACTCGGTCTTCAGCCTGGTGCCTATCCGCGGTGCCGGCTCTATCTGGTCCGGCTCCAGGTCAATGACCTCCTGCACCGAGTCCGCCAGAGCCCCCAGTATCGTCGTCTCATTGTCCAGTGAGATCTCGACGATGATGATGCAGGTGTTGACCGTCTTTTCAGTCTCCGACATCCCGAACTTCAGCCTCATGTCGACAACCGGGACGACACTGCCCCGCAGGTTGATGACCCCCCTCATGAAATCCGGGGTCCTCGGCACCTTCGTGACCGAGGTAAAGTCGAGCACCTCGCGCACCTTCGAAATATCCACGGCAAAAACCTCATCGCCAAGCTTGAAGGTCAGGTATTGCGTCGTCTCCATTATTCCACTGACACTCATCTTCTCACCTCCTAAAATTTTTCGAATTCAGAATCTTCTGCATCGGGGTGGCCGTCATTGCCGAGATCCAGCGCAATGCCGGTCCGCTTGCCTGAACCTGCCGCCGAAGCGATGGTCCTCCCTGATCTCCTCTCTTCATGGGAGATATGGGCAACCCTGGTCTTCGGGGTGATCTTTGCGGACCTATGTTCGTTCGTCACCATCCTGCGGGAAGTCGTCTCGTCGCCGGTTCTGAAGAAGGCGATAGACTCCTGGAGATGCTCGGCCTGTGATGAGAGCTCCTCAGCTGTTGATGCCATCTCCTCGGAAGCGGACGCATTCTGCTGTATCACCTGGTCAAGCTGCTGGATGGCCTTATTGATCTGTTCTGCTCCGGAATTCTGCTCATTCGACGCCCCGCTGATCTCCTGGACCAGCTCTGCAGTCCTCTGGATGTCCGGGACCAGCTTGGTAAGCATCTCGCCAGCCTTCTCGGCCACCTGCACACTGGTTGTCGAAAGATGACTGATCTCGCCTGCCGCAGCCTGGCTGCGTTCTGCAAGCTTCCTGACCTCAGAGGCGACAACAGCAAAACCCTTCCCGTGCTCTCCGGCCCGGGCCGCCTCAATAGCGGCGTTCAAAGCCAGCAGGTTCGTCTGGCGGGCTATCTCCTCGATGATCGAGATCTTGCCGGCTATCTCCTTCATGGCTGCCACGGTCTCTGACACGGCCTTGCCGCCTTCCTTGGCGTCGGTTGCGGACTTCAGTGCGATCTTCTCGGTCTGCTGTGCGTTATCAGCGTTCTGCCTGATATTCGAGGTCATCTGCTCCATGGAGGACGAGACCTCTTCCACAGAACTCGCCTGCTCGGTAGCCCCCTGTGACATCTCTTCAGAGCTTGAACTCAACTCCTGACTGCCTGAGGCCACATTATCAGCAGCTCCCCTGACATCTGAAACAACCATCTTGAGCTTGTCCACCATGGTGTTTAATGCCGCCGCAAGCAGTCCAACCTCGTCTTTCCGTTCAAGGGCTATCTTTTGCGAAAGATCACCCTTGGAAACAGCATCTGCAAATTCAACGCCTCTGGCAAGCGGTACGCTGATGGACCTGGCCAGAAGAACCCCGATAACAAGCGCCAGAATGAAGCCAACGACGCTGAAGAGCACCATCAGCCGAACTGCAGATTTTGCCGTTGCCGTGTTAGTCTCCGCGGTAAGCTTGCCCTGCTTATTTTTGGAATCAACCAACGCATCAATGGCATTCTGTTCGTCCCGTGAGGCCTTTGCCGCCTCACCGTTAAGCAGAGCATACGCTTCGTTGTCCTTGTTTTCCTTAGCCAGGACAACAATCCTGTCCAGGAGAGGGCCGTACGCTTTTCTGGTTGCAATGAACTCTGCAAAGCGTTTCTTGCCCTCGTCGGAGATGATTGTTTTTTCGAATGAGGCTGCAGCCTTGTCAACGCCGGCACGCAATTCCTGTATCCTGGCGGCGTATTTCTGAATATCTTCATCTTTCGTCGCTTGAATGATATCCCTGGCATTAACCCGCATACGCTGAAACGAAACAGCAACGTCATCGATTTCACCAAGGGGCACCACAATTCGTTCATACATCATCGTGTCTGCCCGTTCGATCTTCTGGACGTTGATAGTTCCGATCGTACCGATGAATGCCGCAATGGCAGCCACCAGTACAAAACCTGTCAACAGCTTCACTGCTACCTTAAGATTCTGAAACCACTGCATATTGTCTCCTTTTACTCCGGTTACTTTGAATGCACCAAAAATGATGCCTGATCTTTATTCAGAAAAAAATGTTCAATCTGACCCTAACGGGGCCGCCCGCTGACTGCCTTCACAGAGCGTACTCTGTCAGTTAAAATTTTTCAAACCCAGAGTCGTCTGCGTCGCTCTGCCCAGTCCCCAGATCAAACGCAATACCGGATCGCTTGCCCGAGCCTGCTGCCGGAGCAATGGCCTTGCGCTGCATATGGGCAACCCTGGTCTTCGGGGTGATCTTTGCGGACCTATGTTCGTTCGTCACCATCCTGCGGATGGTAGTATCGTCTCCGGTCTTGAAGAAGGCGATCGACTCCTGAAGATGCTCGGCCTGTGATGAGAGCTCCTCAGCTGTTGATGCCATCTCCTCGGAGGCGGACGCATTCTGCTGTATCACCTGGTCAAGCTGCTGGATGGCCTTATTAATCTGTTCTGCTCCGGAATTCTGCTCATTCGACGCCCCGCTGATCTCCTGCACCAGTTCTGCGGTCCGCTGAATATCAGGGACCAGCCTGGTGAGCATGGCGCCGGCCATCTCTGATATCTGCACACTTGACGTAGACAACTGGCTTATCTCGGCAGCCGCTGTCTGGCTGCGTTCTGCAAGCTTCCTCACCTCAGAGGCGACAACCGCAAAACCCTTTCCGTGCTCTCCGGCCCGGGCCGCCTCAATCGCAGCGTTCAAAGCCAGCAGATTGGTCTGGCGGGCTATTTCCTCGATGATCGAAATCTTGCCGGCTATCTCCCTCATCGCCTTTACGGTCTCTGAAACTGCAACCCCGCCCTCTTGCGCATCATTGGACGACTTCTGGGCAATCTTCTCGGTCTGATGTGCGTTATCAGCGTTCTGCCGTATATTCGAGGTCATCTGCTCCATGGATGATGAGACTTCTTCAACAGAACTTGCCTGCTCGGTCGCCCCCTGAGACATCTCCTCGGAACTTGAACTGAGCTGCTGGCTGCCGGAGGCAACATTGTCAGCAGCTGATTTGACGTCACCGACAATGCTTCTTAATTTTTCGACCATGTTTTTCATAGCCTGGAGAAGCTGGCCTGTCTCGTCTTTTGATGCAACGTCAATATTCACCTTCAGGTCTCCCGCTGCCAGACTCTCCATGACAGAAACTCCTTCATGGAGAGGCCTCGTTATGCTTCTGGTGATGAGCATTGCCGACATGATACCGATAATGCCGGAGATGAGGCCGACGATGACCATGATCCAGGTTATCTTTATGGTCGTGGCCCTTATCATCGGTGCCTCTGCATCCATCAGCTTATTTGCTTCCTGTGCGAGTTCTTCCGCCTCTTTTTCGAGCTTGTGTATATCATCTTTGAACGGGCCAATGGCAGCATTACCCTCGAACGGAGTCTTTATCCTGCCCTCGTGAATCATTGCAATGACCTTCGGGAACCCCTCATCATATTTTACAAGGTTACCCTTCATCGATTTAACAGAGTCCTTATCCTTCGGGCTCGCTACCACTTTTTCCAGGTCTGCGAGGCGGTCTTCGGCCTTTTTATTCTGCTCATGCCAAGCCTTTTCATACTCTTTTACCTTTTCAGAGGTGCCGATATCCAGAAATATGTCCTTCTCAGATCTTCTCATCCCGAGCACATTCGCCCTTAATCGTGCGGAATGCTCAGCAATGGCTGCATCGCCGTCTAACATGTGTATCGTTGTGCCGGATATGGAGGAAATTCCCCAATAGCCTGCAATACCCATGACGAGCAGCAGCAGCAGGACAACCCCGAAACCCATCCCTAATCTCATCCCAATCTTCATGTTCTTTAACATATGCACCCCTCCCTTTTTGTGCAGATCTTTCATACGAATTAATTAGTCTTTCACCAGGGCGGGCACAAGACCCGCCCCTACATTACCAGTGCCTGCTCCTGAAGCTTCGCACTGGCAACCAGATGCGCAGTATCAAGTATCAGTGCAACGGTGCCATCACCGAGGATTGTTGCGCCGGATATGCCCTGAACATCCCTGTACGCCCTTCCGAGGGTCTTAATGACGGTCTGATGCTCGCCGATAACATTATCCACAACAAAGCCGACCCTGTTGCCGTCGACTCTGACAATAACGATCTGCTCGATAGCAGGAGGCTCACCCGGGACCATAAACTGCTCCCGCAACCGGATATAGGGGACGATCTGTCCGCGGACATTTGCCATATTCCTGCTGTGCGTCCGGTCCGAATCCTCTCGGGTCAGTTCGACGCACTCTTCTACTGAAGACAGGGGCAGAACAAAGAAGTTGTTCTCCAGCCTGACAAGTAATCCCTCAATAATCGCAAGGGTAAGCGGGAGCTTCAGGGTTATGGTCGAACCCTGGCCCGACCAGCTGCTGATTTCGATCGATCCGCGCAGTTCGTCTATGGCGCGTTTCACGACATCCATGCCCACGCCCCGGCCTGAAACACTTGTCACGGTCTTTGCTGTTGAGAAGCCGGGGGCCAGTATAAGGCTGAAGAGCTCCTTCTCGGAAAGCGCAGCATCAGCAGCTACCAGGCCCTTTTCTATGGCCTTGGCCCGAATGGTCCCGGCATCGAGTCCTTTGCCGTCATCCGCAATATCAATCAGGACACTGGCGCCTGAGTGCACTGCTGAAAGATGTACATTGCCGATCCTCGGTTTCCCCTCTTTCTCCCGTTCCTCGGGAGATTCTATCCCGTGGTCAATGCAGTTCCTTATAAGATGAACAAGAGGATCATTAAGTTTTTCAATGACGGTCTTGTCAAGTTCGGTCTCAGCCCCTGAGGTCGTCAGTTCAATCTCTTTGCCGAGTTCCTTTGAAAGGTCCCTGACCAGCCGCTTGAACTTGCTGAAGGTCGAGCCTATCTGGAGCATTCTGATACTCATGGTCTTGTCCCTGAGGTCACTGCTCAGCCGCTCAACTTCCTCTGCAATGGCAGCCAGCTCAGGGTCTTTTCTGAGGGCCGAGGCCTGGGTGAGGCGGGCCTGGACCGTGACCAGCTCTCCGACAAGATTCACCATGCTGTCCAGCCGCTCTGACGGCACCCGTATGCTCGCTGCAGACTCGACTGTCTGCCGCTTCTCCCGGATCTCCTTGACATGCTGCTGCTCTACCAGGGCCGAGGCGACCTGACCCGGTTTGGCCACACCCGCATCGACCAGCAGTTCACCCAGCCGCTTCTGCCTGCCGAGGATACTGGCAATGTCCTCAGGCCTGACATCGCCGCGTTCGGTCAGAATCTGTCCGAGTTTCTTGTAATCTCCCGCCTCTCCCTCAGACCAGCCCTGATCTATCACCTCGATCTTCAGTTCGACGCTGTCGTCAACAAAGATAAAGACATCCTTTATCGCATCAATACCCTTGTCTGTTGTCAGGATAATGTCCCAGTACGTGCAGCAGATTTCGGGGTTCAGGTCTTCAAGGACCGGAATGGCATCCGTATGGGCGACAACCCGGCTCGGGCCAAGGTCGCGGAGTTCATTCAGAAGCGGAATCGGGTTAGTCCCGTTGATAAAGAGCTCGGGTGACGGCTTAAAGCGTATTCGGTAGGTGATCTCAGCTGCATGCTCGCCGGCAGTCGACTCTTTCGCATCCTGCTTCTGTGGGGATATCGGGGCCTCAATCTGTATTTTATCCGGGGCGGGGGTAAGCTTCTTTAATCCGGCCACAATCGTTTCGGAGACCGCAGTATCCACAGAACCGTCGCCGTCAGAGGCGTCGAGCATCGCCCGGATCTGGTCCCGCGCGGCAAGTGTCAGGTCGATAAGCTCTTTTGTGGCGCCGAGCTTTCCGTTTCTCACCAGATCAAAGACCGTCTCGACCTCATGCGTAAAGGCCGCGATATCATCGAACCCGAACATCGCGCCTGAACCCTTGATCGTATGCATGGCCCTGAACACCCGGCCGATCAGGTCGAGGTTCCCAGGGTTCTCTTCCAGCTCAAGGAGTGATGTCTCAAGCTCGGCCAGCAGTTCGTAAGCCTCTTCCTTATAGGTCTCGCGAAGTTTATCCGTCATCCCAGCACCTTTTTCACGACCGCAATCAGCTGCTCAGGCTTGAAGGGTTTGACGATCCAGCCGGTCGCCCCGGCGGCCTTGCCCTCCTGTTTCCTTGTATCCTGCGATTCCGTCGTAAGCATTACGATAGGGACGAATTTGTGGGCAGGGGTTGCGCGGACCGCCTTGATCAAACCGATACCGTCAAGGTTCGGCATATTGAGGTCCGTTATCACCATATGGACCGTTGCCCCATTGAGCTTCGAAAGGGCGTCCTTGCCGTCGACCGCCTCTATTACCTCATAGCCCGCACCCTTCAGCGTAAAGCTGACCATCTGGCGTATACTCGCCGAATCATCGACTGTCATGATAACCTTTGCCATCAGCCCTTCTCTCCCTTCCACAGACAGCTCATCGCTTCGCCAGCTCCGCAGACATGCTGCGAATACCCCGCGGCCTGCATCACTCCGCTCACAACCGCCGGCCTCTCTGTTTTGATCTCATCCGTTTTAATTTCTATTGTTTTCCCTGATTTTAAAAAGGTCCTGTGGGCAGAACAGAGCAGCTGCAGACAGGGAACATCAATATCCGTAACCCCTGACATATCCAGAGTCAATTGTTCAACCTTCTGCAGGGCCTCAAGCAGGACAGCCCTCAGATCTGCCACGTGCTGTATGGTCAGGCCTCCTGTAAGGACCAGTCGCCCTGTATCGTCCGGCTGTATCTCCACCTTCATCTGCATCCTCCCCTGTAATAACGTCCCTTTGATTTTTTCGAGTTTGACAATCCTGGCAGCTTCTCAGAAAAGTTCAACATTATCGCCCAGTTCAGACGCCCCGGCCTCACGGTCGCCGGTCTTCACACCAAGGGAGATCCCTGGCCCGGCAGAGCCGGCAATGACCGACGCATGGATCTCACGTTCGCTTTCCATGGTATACCGGTTTGACAGCTCGTGCAAGTCCAAATCTGTTGCTGAGCTTCCGGCATATCTGGAGGCAATCTTTTTCTCCTCTGCCTCATCCAGCATGGACTGGAGCCGGTTCACAATGCTGTTCATCCGCTCGCTGATCACCTCGTGGAAGGTAATACCCGATACCAGGGCGCTGATATCGTCCTGAAGTATCCGGGACAGACTCGATATGCCGGCGAGCGACCCCATCAGCTCCCTGTCTGCCTCAAGGAGCTCTTGGACAGAATCCTGGGTACGTGCGCTGATGGCTGCCGTGGTCCCGATCTGCCTGTTGAGATCGGCCGAGATGCTCTCCTTCATCCTGGCGGAATCGTCCAGGATAGAGGTGATGCAGCCGGCCCCTTTTGCTATCTCGTTCTTTGCAACATCCGAGAGTTTCCTGATCTCGTCTGCAAGGACGCCAAGCCCCCTGCCGGCCTCACCGGTCCGTGCCACCTTGATGATCGCGTTCAGGGCAAGCAGGTTGATGCTGTCGCTTATCGATTCAATATTCGCCACCTGGACCGACATCTTCCCGACATTGGTGCTCAGGGCTGCCATGGAGTCGATCATCCACTTGTTTACGGCCTGCACCTGGTTAAGGATCTTGGTGAGAGACTCCATCTCACCGCCTATATTCTCGATGCGATGGCCGCCGGAGCCGTCTTCCTCGATGATCATACCAACGTCATCCACCTGTGCCTCGCCAAGGTCTGCTACCGTAGTCAGGTGTTCAGAGATGTCGGCTGCTGATTTCTCTGCTGCCTCCACAATCTGTTTCAGCTGATTTATCTGGATCGTTATCACATTGTAGACCCACTGATTAAAGGAATCCTTTTCTTCATCTGTCATCGCACCGAGGTTCTGCGACCGTTCAGCAACATCGTCCAGCGCCCGGCTGACGTGCTCCATCTGCTGCCGCGAAATATCGTGGTACTGAAGGGCGGAGACAACATTGCTGATCGCGGGGATGATCTGTGCAGTTCTCCCCTCCATCCTCAGGCAGACGTGGCCGGCCTGGACCATCATGCTGTCGACATCGGCAAGTATCTCATCGATGCTCTTCTGTACCTCAGTCAGGCTCCGCTGGAGCTCCTGCATCGTCTCGTTCATGCGGCTGACGATCGTCAGGAGCCCGGCGTTCGCCTCTCCCCCTGATGCCGCAATCTCATCGGTCTCCTTGACGATCTGGCGGCCGAGATCGTCCACAACCGCTGTCATGGTGTTGAAGTCTGCATCATCCACACGGGCGGTCTCTATCCTGATATACATGCCGAGCGTTGAGATGGAATGGGACAGGCCCTTCAGAAATGACCTCAGGGAGAGTATATCGTTCATGCGCGAGGTGAGGGAGTTCATATCGGCTATGCCGGATGAGATGGCGTGCACACAATGCTCTATCTCGCGGTATGCACCTGCAAAGAGTTCGTTAAAGGCCTTTGTGTTCAGTCCGGTGCCGCTGTCGAGAACCGAAATTATCTTTGCTGCACTTGCGGAATTCTCATTAAAGCGCTCTGCAAAAGAATGGAGCTTTTCTCCGACCGCCATGAATTCACGCTCGGTGGAAGCAGAAAGGCTGTCGATATCAGCCGCCATCCGGTGCAGGGCGGGATTCCAGGTGCGATAATAATCCCCCTCAGTCCTGACAACAGGAGCATCTGCCAGCAAAACAGACGTTTCGTCCCCGTTCCCGGACTTCTTTCCCCAACTGAATATGGCGCCTGCCCAATCCCGTAATGACATCGGCGATCAGATCTGTGCGGCCTTGATTTTCTTATAAAAGTCGCAGAGCTTGCAGTTTGCAATTTTCTGCGCATTGTCCCCCTGGACCTTCCCCCCGCAGAGCGTCCCTGCAACCAGCCAACATTTCCTCCCCGCCTTCTGGACAAAGGCTGGACATGAGGCATTTTTGTCATGCCCGCACTTCAAGTATTCCCAGCACATCGTGTTCATCATGCTTCCCCTCCCATAGTCTGATTTTACCCGCAGCTGCTTATAACATTAGCTTATATATTTATCGGCAATATCAATCTGAAACTTTAATTTAGCTGCTAGTGAGAATAAGCAGGTGCAGAAAAATGCAAGGGGCGGTCGAAAAGACCGCCCTCCTGAGAGACCCCCATATTTATGAATGCAGTTTAAACCATGAAATAAGGGACTTGAGTTCACCCGCCATGCGGGAGAGTTCATTGGTTGCAATATTTATCTGATCGACCGACGACTGGTTCGACTTCGAGACATTGGCTATGTTTTCCATGGTCGTCGAGACCTCTTCGATAGCGGTCGACTGCTGCTCGGTAGCGGTTGCGATCAGCCTGACCATATCCAGACAGCGCTCCGAGGCGCCGACGATCCGGTCGAGAGATTCCTTTGCCTTTTCAGCCGACTTGACTCCGTCTTCAACCTTTGCCTTGCCTCCGGACATCGACTTCACCGAGGTCTCGGTATCATGCTGGATCTTCGTAATCATACCTGAAATCTCGCCGGTCGCCTTGGTCGTACGTTCGGCCAGTTTTCTGACCTCGTCCGCAACCACGGCAAAACCTCGTCCCTGCTCACCTGCCCTGGCTGCTTCGATCGCCGCATTCAGCGCAAGGAGGTTCGTCTGATCAGCTATATCCTTGATAACGTTGATTATTTCTCCAATCTGCTGGCTCGACCTGCCGAGCTCCTCGACAATCGCCGAGGATTCATCAACCGTCCGGGCAATGCTCTGCATGCCTGCAACCGTCTCTTCAACCACCTTCTTGCCGTCTATCGCTATCCCGACCGAATCCTGTGCAGCTGTCGAGGCCTCGGTGGCATTCCTGGCAACGTCCATGATCGTCTGGGAGACCTCGGTCGTAGCAGTCGCAGCCTGCTCCATCTGCTGGGCCTCTTCGTTGATGCCGGTGCTGATCTGGGCTGTCGTGGCGGAGAGTTCCTCAGAGCTGCTGGCAAGGTTATTCGTCATGTCCATTATCTTCCGTGTCATGCCCCTGAGGGCTTCCATCATCGCATTGACGCCCGTTGCCATCTCGCCGATCTCGTCGTTCGAGCCAACCACTGCGTCGTTCGTAAGGTCACCCTGGGCAACAGTACCGACCGTCCCGGAAATGGAGCGGACAGAGGCAAGCACCGAACGAACAGTCACTATGCTCAGGAATCCTGCGATAAGGATTATGATAACCGCGAAGGCCAACACCATGAACTCAATCCTGGATGTATGGGACATCATCTCTTTCTTGTCGTTCTCGTAATTCTTGTCGGTCAACTCCTTCATTTTTTTGAGTGCCTCAGAAAGAGGCGTGTCACGTTTTACGAACTGCTTATCCACTATCATGACGTCCTTCTCCTGCTTTGCGGCAGTGCCTAGTTTATCTATGATAGGAAGATAGAGTTCGAGTTCATCTTTAGCCTTCTTTGCCAGCGCTGTCTCCTCAGGTCCGTCAGAAAGGTCTTCATAGTGCTTGATGCTCTTGCGGATGTCCTCAATAGCATCCTTAAACTCCTTCACATATTGTTCGTCCTTGCGCACCAGAAGATTCTTGAAACTCTGGACAGCCCTTCCCAGCCCGATCTGGGCTTCCATGCTGCTTTCAAGCTGGTCCCCCTGATTCTTGATCATTGCCTCATAGCCGTGGCTGACCGAATTAAGAACAAAATATGCCGAAACAGCCATGCCGAGCAGAACTACCATAAGGATTCCGACGATGCCGTACAGCTTTTTCGAAAGCGATAGATTCATATTATTTTCCCTCTTCCCCTTTTAATAACTTATGTCAGCTGGGCCACGGCATGCATCTCGTCATGCCCCAGCAGCTTGTCTATGTCAAGAAGAATCAGGAGCCTGTCCTGCAGCTTTCCGACACCCCGGATAAACTCGGAACCGATCCCCCCGGTCATGGGAGGAGGTGGCTCTACCGTGTCCGATGCCAGCCTCAGGACCTCAGAGACCGAGTCAACGATCAGTCCTACGGTGATGCCGACGTCGACCACCATAATTCTCGACTGGGCATCGGCATCCTTTGTCCCCAGGCCGAATTTCTTTCTGAGATTGATAACGGGAATCACCTTGCCCCGGAGATTGATCACCCCTTCAACGTCAGAAGGCGAATTCGGGACAGAGGTGATATCCACCATCCTGTTTATCTCCTGGACCTTAAGGATATCGATCGCATATTCCTCGCTGCCGAGTCTGAAGGTCACCAGTTGTAAGATCTCTGAACTTGCAACAGAAGCACTCATATACTCCTCCTTTTCACTGCACAGATAACGAGTTTATATATATCTATATATTTATATAACTACCTATCGGCATTTACAACAAAAAACTTAAAAACACCTTGCCGTTATCGTTCTTGCAGGGCAATCTCCTGTGGTTGCCCATCTTCGGACGGGCACAAGACCCGCCCCTCCAGTCTGAAAACAATGACTCTATACCGAGTTGACAATCTCACCGGCGATCTCTTCGATCGCCAATACTTTATCGGCCAGGCCCGCATCCACTACCGCCTTCGGCATGCCGTAGACAACGCAGGTCTCCTCGTTCTGTGCAAAGAGGCGCGAACCGCCCTTTTTCATCTCTGCCATGCCCTTCACCCCGTCATTACCCATGCCTGTCAGAATAACACCGAGGGCCCTGCCGGGGAAAAACTCGGCGACCGAGGCCATCAGGGCGTCGACCGAAGGACGGTAGATAAAAGTCTCCTTGTCTTCTGATATGCTTATCACGGTCTCAATACCACGTTTTCTCACCAGCCGCATATGGCCCCTGCCGGGAGCGATATAGACAACCCCGTTTTTGACCACCTCGCCATCTTCTGCTTCTTTGACCGTCATCTGGCTGAGGTAGTTCATCCTTTCGGCAAAAGGCTTGGTGAAGTTCGGCGGCATATGCTGGGCGATCACGACAGGCACCGGAAAGTCCTTCGGTAGCTTCGGGATGACATCCTGGAGCGCGCGTGGTCCGCCGGTGGAAGTCCCGATCGCAACAATCGTCACCCTGCGCTGCCCGGTATGCCTTACAACGAGCGGCTTCGGCGGTTCGACATGATTAACCGCAGCACCCGGCTGGGCAACAGGGCGCATCGCGCGCCTCTTGACGCCCTGTCTGCCGATCTGCTTTACCTTGTCGATCAGCAGTTCCTTGATCTTCACGATATTCACCGAAAGCTCGGAGAGGTTCTTCGGGATGAAATCAACAGCACCACTGTCAAGGGCATCGAGTGTTGCCTTTGCCCCGTCTACCGTAAGAGAACTTACCATGATCACCGGGACAGGAGTCACCGCCATGATATGCTTGACAGCGGTAATGCCATCCATCCGCGGCATCTCGACATCCATGGTTACGATATCAGGCCTGAGCAGCGCAACCTTCTCGACCGCCTCTTGCCCGTCCCGGGCAGTCCCGATAATCGATATCTCAGGATCAGAGGAAAGCATCGCGGTAAGCGCATTCCGCATGAAGGCCGAATCGTCAACAATAAGAACCCTTACCATGGTAAGAACCTGGACAGCCTTCTGCTCACGAAACGCCCTTGCCGATCAGGAACGACGAATATTTCTTGTCTGTCCCTACGATATGCTTCTGGAGCCAGTCCTTCAGAAAGTTCATCACCTCGACCGTGATGACCGCCTGGCCGCTGTCGAACTTTGTCTTGAGGTCCAGCACCTGTTTCGTCAGCTTGGCATGATCTGACTTATGTGCAATATAGCCCGGATATTTGTGCGTCTCGAAGAGCCGCTCCTCGGTCCCGAAATGCATCGTCGTATAATCCGTAAGCTTTGCAAGCACCTTTCCCATAACGTCCTTGCCCTTGCCGACCTTCATCGCATCGCTCAGTTCGTTGATCAGCTTGATCAGCTCCTTATGCTGGTCATCGATCATCCTGATATTCACGCTCAGATCATCTTTCCATTCTATAAATGCCATTTTATTTCCTCCTTGAAATCATATTGCACAGCATCCTGCTATGTCTTGAACCAGCCTGCCATGGTATTGAGTTCGGCCGCCAGCCGGGAGAGGTCTCCTGAGGCTCGTTTGATCTCAAGGATAGAACCGGTCAGCTGCCGGGTGATCACCGCAACATCTTCCATGCTGTGCGAGACCATGTCCGACGTTGAGGACTGTTCATCCGTTGCGACCGCTATCCTCTGAATCATGTCGGCCACCTGCTCGACATAGGTCACGATGTCTTCAATAGACTTCTTCGTGCCCTTAACCTTCTCCAGGACAATCTCGACCGACTCCCTCTCTTTTTTCATGAAGTCCACGGATTCCTTCACCTCGGACTGCATGGTCCTGACCGTGACCCCGATGTCGTCTGTTGCCTGGGCTGTCCGCTCTGCAAGCTTCCGCACCTCATCTGCTACAACCGCAAAGCCGCGGCCCTGTTCTCCGGCCCGGGCCGCCTCGATCGCAGCATTCAGCGCCAGCAGGTTCGTCTGGTCCGCGATCTCCCTGATCAGGGTCACCACATTATTTATCTCGTCAGACTTCCTGCCGAGTCCCTCTATCTTTGCTGCAGATTCCTTGAATGTTTCGGCGAACTTATGCAACTCCGCCAACGTCACATTCATGACATCCTGCCCCTGAAGCGCTGTCTTCTTCATCTTCTGCGCTGCGTCTGCCGTCTCCGAGGCGTTCTTGGCCACATCCATCGTCGTCTGTGACATCTCCGTCATGGCAGTGGCAGACTGCTCTATCTGCATGGTCTGTCCCTGTGACCCTTTTTCAAGGACATCAGCGGTCGCTGAGAGCTCCTCGGAACTGCTCGCAAGACCGCCGGTGGCGGTCCTCATCTTCCCTACAATGTCCTGCAGGTTCGTGACCATAGCGCTCATGGAAGTCTGGACCAGGCCGATCTCGTCTTTCGTCTCAGAGGCCATCTTATAGGCAAGGTTACCTTTGGCCACTTCATTCGAGGCTAGAATCAGGTTCGCCAGGGGACGGGATATCGAACGATATATCCAGATGCCAAAGATGATTCCAAAGGCGATTGCGCCGGCGCTGATCGCAAGAATCAGGACCGTGCTGAACCTCACCATCTTATTGACCGTACCGATAGCCTTCTCCTGATCCCCGCGCGCGGTCGTCACGGTTTCTTTACTCTTCTCCGCCTGCTTGAGAACAATCGCCCTGATCTTCTCATTAGCCTGCCGGCCCTTCTCTGCCATCTCTATCCGGTTCCGCACCTTTGCAACAACACCGTCCTGGGCAAGAAGGATATTCCGGATTGCGTTAAGTGATCCGGATACATTCTGAAGAATCTTCTGTGCATCCTTTTCGTTCAATTTGTTCAGGCCCTTATCGAACGTCTTTGTCACGGCATCTATTTTTTCAAAACTCTTCCTGATCTCGCCTCCGGTGCTGTCGACATCCTTTATCTGGTCAACAGTGAAAAGCCGGGAGGCAAGCCCCTGAATCGTCATTCCGAGTGTTAATAACTGGGCATTGCTCATGAGAATATTCGTTGCAATACTCGACTGTGACATCAGACTGTTCTGTTTCTCGGTCTCGGCCCCTGTTTTCTCGCCTGCAGTGACAGCCTCCTGCTCTGTGCTCAACAGCATAACAGAGAGCCGCTCGTCGACATCCCGGTTGATCGCCTCGAGAATCTTGGAATCCTCGGGTGGAGCCATATAGAGTTTAACCATTTCATCGGTCTTGTCGGCAAGAGATTTTACATCGGCAGCAACCTTGGGCATTTCCTTCACATAAAGATTCTGCTGAACCTTGGCGGCCAGCGAATTCAGCTTCCCCCGTGCAATAATGACACCCTTCTTGTCCTGGGCTCTGCGCAGTTCGAAAACGGCAAGCTGCATGTCTTTCAGGACCGCCTTGAGAAGTTCAATATTCCTGAGCCGTGAGGATATGTTCCCGACATCCTCCAGCGACGTGGCAAAAGCGCCCTGCCGGGTTAGTTGGAGAGACTGTATCCTGTTGTCCAGGTCCCTGAGCCGGGTGCCGGATTCTCCCGTCTTCTGCGTGATCAGTGCATCGGCAGTCCGGGTTTCCTCTTCGGCCTTTATCCGGTCATTCGTAATAACAAAAAGTTCATCGGCCAGCTTCTTGAGTTCATTATACGTCTCAAGTGCTGTTCCTCCGGCAAGCTCCTCAAGGGACGACTGGGCAGTCTTCACCTCTGCCAGGGTTTTCTCTGCGTCTTTGCGATACCCGGCAAACTCCTCCTGCGTATGCGATGAGCTTACCTTGATAAGATCGGCAGTCACCCCCTGTATAGCCCGCTGGAATTCAACCGTCCTCATCTGAAACGGCGTGCTTCTCTCCGTCAGATAAAAAAGCTTGCTTTTGACGAAACCGAGACCGATGATGCTGGTCGTCGTGACTGCTCCGATTATCGCCAGCACGATAATAACGTTCAGAGTCAGTTTGGTTTTTATTTTCATGTCGTATTGATCCTTCTTCCGAAATCCGCAATCTGTTATCTCTATTCGCGCATGCGCTGCGACTTCATTCCTTGATGTACTTCTGCCCCTCGCCTTTGATAAAATCGACCAGCTTCTGCACGCCGGCTGACGGAGCACCTTTTGTCAGCAGGGTTATGGGACGCGCAATTTCAGGTGTGGCAGGAGATTTGACCGTATTGTCAATAACCGCTGACGGCCCGATGCCGATCGCCTCGGGATTCGACGCAACATTCTGCCTGACATCCTCGGCTGTTGTAGCATCGAGCATGTCCTTGACCAGGGGTTCGCCATCGAGCATGTTCTTTACGAAGAGACTGTTCGTGCCTGGAATTAGTTTGCCCCAGACAACGATGACCGGGAGGTCCTTACCGCCGACCTCTTTCCAGCTGGTTATCTTTCCGGTGAACATACCTTTCAACTGATCTTTCGAGAGGTTTGAGACCGGGTTGTCCTTATGCAGAAGGACAACAATCCTGTCCTTTCCGATGATGGACTGCTGATATGCCGCCGGGTCCTTGACCTCTACCCCTTCTTTTTTCATAAGGGCAATCCAGTCTTCAAACGTGAGGCCTGCAGCAGCGGCATCAAGATTTCCCTTTTCGAGATCAACCAGCGCATTCTTGGGGCCTGAAGAGATGATCGTAAGCCTGATTCCGGAAGCCTTTTCGAATGCCTCTCTGACCGGCTTCAGAACATTCTCCGTCGGCGCAGCACCCGCGCCTATTTTTAATTCAGCAGCAGAAACTCCTGCAACAGCAAGCGCTGAGGCAAGGAAAAACACCAGTAACTTCAAAAGCTTCATGATATGTCCTCCTCTGGTTAAATTGTTAAAATCCGAAATCTTTCAACAGATCGTCGACACCTGACTGGGAAACCTGCTCGTGAGACTCAACGTCAGCTTTGGGGCCGGCCTCCATCTTCACACCGAAGGTCGATATCAGCCGCACGAGTTCTTCCTCGATCTCACCGACAAGGGTAATGACCTTCTTGATCGTCTGGCCGGTGATGTCCTGAAACGACTGTGTGGTAATCAGCTCCGTAAGGTCGTCTTCCAGCATATTCTTATATTTTCTCAGAAACTCGACGGACTCGGCCGGCTCCTTCACCTGCCTGATCGCCCCTGCCAGTTCGTCCATGCTCAGCATATGTTTTTCAACAATAGTCATCGTCTTGTTCGCCGCCTCTTCGGTCTTGGTGATAACAAACTGGAGCCGGTCGATTGCGTTCGGCATCTCGGATTGGGCCATGTCCTTCAGCTTGGGGTCAAGCGCCTCCTTGAAGCTCTTGATCGAATCATGCATCTTCCGGGTTACCTTGCCGACCTCCTTGAAAAGGTCGCCCTGCCCCTTCTTCATGATCTCCTGGATCGCTGCATCTGCCCTTTCCTGATCGTCCTTGTTCAGAGCGTCGAGAAAGTTCATGATATCGTCGAAGATGAGATACCGCGGGTCATTCGGACTGATGCCCTTCTTCTCAAAGAATTCCTTGGCGTCGTGCATCTCCTTCACATTGACCTCGCCGGCCATGGTCTGGACCGTCCTGGTCACCTCGACCTGGTCGCTGCCCTCTGTCTCTTTGACATCAACGACAATATCCTCAAAAAGGCTGAGGTCTTCTGACGGCAGAAGTTTTTTTGTATCGAGCAGGACAACCAGCCGGTTCTTCAGTTTGGCAACGCCTTCTATCTGCCCGGTATCCTCGTTCATGAATTTTTCGGGGTGCTCTATCTCCGACTCGTCGATGTTAATCACACCGGTGATCCCGTCGACCAGCATGCCGAAGGTCATCCTGCCGCTGGAGACGACGATTACGTTCGTATGCGGACTGCCTTCATCTCCGAGCCTGACGAGTTTCTTCAGATTCACGACCGGGATGACGGCGCCCCGGAGATTTGTTATGCCTTCGATATAAGCGGGGGCATGGGGCATCCGCGTAATAACCGGCATATTGATAATCTCGCGGACCTTGAGGATCGGCAAGGTATATTCACTCGAATTGAGATTAAACCCTATATATTGCTGCATACCATCTCCTTACAGACTACATTTTTTTGAGGCCGAGGACATTCCGGGACATGCCGGCGAGATCAATGATGAGAACAACCTTGCCGTCGCCGGTGATCGTTGCACCAACGATAAAGGCAGCGTTGGTATCGATCCCCTCAACGGTCTTGATAACAACCTCCTCCTGCCCGAGCAGTTCATCAACGGCGATACAGAACCTCCGGTCGCCAATCGCAATGACCACCACATACCGGTATTCATTACCCTGACCGGTCCCGTAGCCCAGTATGTCCGAAAGCTCAAAAAGCGGAAGCACTTTGCCACGGACGACCAGGACCTTCTGACCTGATACGTTTTCGATATCCTTCACCGCTACCTTGAGCGTCTCCTCTATCGGCGCAAGCGGGATGGCATACTGGTTGTCGCGGGCGCGCACCATCAGCGCATGGATGATCGCCAGCGTCAGGGGTATATTGATCCTGAAGGTCGTGCCGACGTTCTTCACCGTCCTGACTTCGACATAACCGTTCAGTTTTGAGATGTTCGTCTTGACCACGTCCATGCCGACCCCGCGGCCACTGAGCTCGGTCGCAACATCCATGGTCGAAAAGCCCGGCATGAATATGAGGTTGACCGCAGACTCGTCGTTCATCCTCTGGGCCTCATCCTCGGTGATCAGTGCTTTTTCGAGCGCCTTTTTCTTGACCCGTTCGACATCGATGCCCTTGCCGTCGTCTGCAACTTCTATGATGATCTGATTGCCCTGCTGAAAAGCAGTGATCGAGACCCTTCCTTTTGTCGGCTTGCCCATCTTCTGGCGCACTTCGGGAGTCTCTATGGCGTGGTCCACCGAGTTCCTGATGATATGGACCATCGGATCGCCGATATGCTCGATAACAGCCCGGTCGACCTCGGTGCCTTCACCGGTGATGATCAGTTCGATGTCCTTGCCGATGTTGTTGGAAAGGTCCCGGACCAGCCGCGGAAACTTGCTGAATACCTTCTTCAGCGGCTGCATGCGCATCTTCATCACCGCCAGCTGCATATCAGAGGTGACCAGGTCAAGGAACGATACCGTGCCCATCAGACTTTCGACATAGCTGTCGCCTGAATATTTCTCTTCAAGGTAATTGCCAATGTTCATGAGGCGGTTTCTGACAAGGACTATCTCTCCGGCCAGGTCCATCACCTTGTCGACCTTGTCGACATCGATCCTGAGGGTCTGACTTGGCTCCTTTGTCTGAGCAGCAGCAACCGCCCTCTCCTCAGCTGCATGATGGTCTGCTTCAGAAGATGCAGCCGGCTGGGCATGCACCACCTCCGGTATCCGGACATCGTCTTTTTTCGGTTCTGGCTCAGTCCCGCCGGACAAGGTATTTTCCTGTGCTGCGTCTGCAGCAGGTCCATTGACAGACTTCTGCCTTCCCGCAGCAGGAGCTTCCTGAACAGCAGCCTGAGGCTGAGATGGGGTCTGAAGGGTCTGAACCGGTGCCCCGGTAAGGGCAGCGTCAAGTTCAGCCTGGAGCGCGGTAGTATCCTCTGTTTTTCCGTCTTTCGCTTTAATATGCTGAAGCAGGAGCCGCAGCATATCGACACTCTTCAGGATAACGTCCATCACCGGCGTTGAGACCTGCATCTCGTCATCCCGCAGCTTCTTCATGATGCTCTCGGCCTTATGGGCAACATCGACAATATGCTGGAACCCCAGGAATCCGGCGGCACCCTTTATGGTATGCATGGACCTGAAGATCTCATTGAGCATATCCTTGTCATGACCTTTCGTCTCGAGTTCGACAAAGAGCGGATCTATTTTCTCAAGAGACTCCTCCGCCTCGACCACAAAGTCGGATATTATTTCATCCATTTCATCTATTTCATCTGCCATCGGAATCCTCGCTTGTCAGCCGGCAAGCCTGTAAGCCTGCCGGCGTTTAGTCACTTCCCCAGCCTCTCAGCAATTTTGTCCATCTTTTCCTTCAGGATCTCAGCAGTAAAGGGCTTGACAACATAATTATTCACCCCGGCCTTGATCGCGGTAACGACCTTGTCTTTCTCAGCCTCGGCCGTGACCATCAGAACCGGAAGGTCCTTCAGTTCCGGATCGCTGCGGATCTTTGTCAGCATTTCGAGCCCGTCCATATTCGGCATGTTCCAGTCGGAGACGACAAAGTGAAACCCGCCGGTCTTGAGCTTGGAAAACCCCTGTGCGCCGTCTTCAGCCTCTTCGATATTTTCGTAGCCGAGCTGTTTCAGGATGTTCTTCACTATGCGCCGCATCGTCGAAAAATCGTCCACAACGAGAATCTTCATCTTCAGATCAAACACTGGTTGACCCTCCCTTTCCAAACATTTGTTTCAAAATAAGCAGAATATTTTCCGAGACCTTGTCCGCAGTCACCGGCTTGATCATATAGGCTGCGGCCCCGGCATCCATGGCCTTTGCCTTCTCTTCGGGGTCCGCTTCGGTCGTCACCATGATGATCGGGATCGTATTAAAGTTCGGGTCAGCCTTGAGCGTGCGTATCAGTTCAAGCCCGTCCATATACGGCATATTGAGGTCTGTAAGAACCAGATTGATCGTATCGGTGCCCAGTTTCTCTATCGCGTCCAGGCCGTTTTCCGCAGTCACCACGGCATAACCTTTTGATTTCAGGTAGAGGCCCAATAATTTTCTTGTTGTCTGGCAGTCATCCACGACTAATATTTTCATATGCTAACCCCTCTGGTAAACAACGACTTTATTGATGATAACCGGCCTGAAGGCACGGGTCACGCTGTGCAGACTTTCAGAAGAACCCACGAAAAGATAGCCGTTCGGCTTCAGGCTATTGTACAGGTGCGAGACAACCTTTTGCTTGGCCTTGTCATCAAAATAGATCAGGACATTCCGGCAGAAGATGACATCGAAGCTGCCGATGGTCTTGATCTTCTTCTCGTCGATCAGATTGATGTTCGAGAAGGAAACCGGACGCTTCGCAGCGGCATCAAGTTCAAAGCTCATCTGCCCGTTATTTCTGAAATATTTTTTCATATAAGGTTCAGGTACATTCCTGACTGAATAGGAATTATACACTGCCCTCTTTGCCGACGACAGGACTTCATCACTGATGTCCGAGCCGACGATCTCGGTCCTGGTCCCGGCCTGTTTTTCAGCCAGCATCATAACAAGCGTATAGGCCTCTTCACCCGTGGAGCAGGCGGCAGACCATATCCTGATGTCCTTGGTCTTTTTCTGTCCGATCACCTTCGGAGCGATCTGATCCACAAAGACATCGAGTTGCAGCGGCTCTCTGAAAAAATAGGTCTCGTTCGTCGTGATTGCATCGAAGAGTCTCGAGAGCTCATCGCCGTTCGTACTGTATTTCAGAAACTTCAGATAGTCTTCAAACCCGCCGAGGTTTTTCTCCTCTATCCGTTTGACCAGCCTGTTTTCGAGAAGATATTTCTTTGTGTCAGGAATGAATATCCCGCACTTCTCGTAGATAAAATCCCTGAAATCCCTGAAGGTAGGATCCTTGAGAACAAAAGTCATAACTCCACCTGCAGATAATGTTCCGCGAGTCCGCGTATCCGCTCGTCAAACTCGTCCAACCTGGAGCGCACTGCCTCCCGGTCGATTCGTACCAGTGCCTGCACCGCTTCATCAAGGACGTCCTGATATTTTTCAACCTGGACCATCATCAAAACAGGCTCAAAGGCCTTGGGGTCAGCGATCTTGCCCAGGGCACTGACTGCTGCCTTTCTGACATGGCTGTCGTAGTCATCCACCGCATCGATCAGCGCTGACGTCGATTCGTAATCATTGATATCGGCCAGCGCCTTTATGCTGGCCCTTCTGACGTCTCGGACGTCAACCTCAATGCATTTAATCAGATGCGCAATCGCCCGGTCGCACTTCAGCTCGCCGATCAGTTCAATCGCTATGACCCTTCCCCTGAACCGTATGGACGGATCAGTGAGCACGGCAACCAGGGCCTCGCAGGTGGCAAACTCGCGCAGAGAACTCCTGATCATATAAAGCCTGTCTTCGGCCTCAGGGTCGGACGGCTCAAGAGAACCGCCGATATCGATAACCGTTTTGGCCGCCTTCGGATCTTTCAGTTCTGCCAGACCTTTGAGGGCGATGAAACGCTCGTCCCAGTCTCCGTCGCTGAACATGCTGATCAGGAGGTCAACAGTGCCGGGCACGGTAGGGGTAATGCCGATCTGGAGCAGGCTTTTCAGGGCTGCAGATCTTTCCATGTCATCCGCCTTCACCATATGCTGCTCCAGGGCATGCCGTGCAGCGGGAGAGCCGATCTTTCCGAGCGTCTCGATCGCTGCATAGCGTAAGGTAACGGAATCACGCGCAAGAAGCTCTATGACAGGGGCGACCGAAGACTCGTCCCGAAGCGCACCGAGGGCCTCAAGGGCCGAGAAAGAAACCCACTCCTCGTCCGACAGGATATCGACGAGCTGGGGGACAGCCTCCTTGTAGCCAAGAAGCCCCAGGGCCTTTGCTGCAGAGGCCCTGACATTCGCATTCGGATCTTTAAGCATCGGCACGATCTTCTGCGCATCGACATCAAACTGTATATCAATCATCAGATCGATGCTGAATTTCCTCACATCGTCATCCTTGTCGTTCAGCAGCGGATAGAGGAACGGCACGGTGACCGGACCAATGTCCCGCAGCATGATCATTGCAGTATTCCTCAGGTAGGAGTCCTCCCG
>Ga0334722_10001112_pt1 | contig 35079 bp, 37 predicted proteins | sample C3_bottom_MG_FD_207210 | JGI IMG/M metagenome (GOLD analysis project Ga0334722, IMG submission 207210) | Sediment microbial communities from Yellowstone Lake, YNP, Wyoming, USA - C3_bottom | ecosystem: Environmental > Aquatic > Freshwater > Lake > Sediment | place: USA: Wyoming | collected... | reverse complement strand
TGTCGTCTATCCCCAAATAATATTTCCTGCGTTCCTTCGAAACATTTCCAGGGCCGACGTAGCTCAACGGTAGAGCAGCTGATTCGTAATCAGCAGGTTGCCGGTTCAATCCCGGCCGTCGGCTCCATCAATTCACCAATACATTCATTGGGATAGACGAAAGCACGACACCCTCTCTCTGCTCTACCCTTGGGCCAGGTTGCGCGGGGGTTGCGGATTTTTCCGCCTTCTTCGCCCATGCGGGATCGTCCAGACGGTTCACAGCCTGTCGGTTCGCACCCGGTATCAGGTGCCCGTAAGTGTCCACGGTGATTTGAATGGAATGATGCCCCATCTGTTCCCGGACGTAGGCCAAGGATTCCCCGTTGCCGATGAGCCATGATGCGAAAGAGTGCCGAAGGTCATGAAACCGAAGATGCCGGAGCCCTGCTTTTTTCAGGCATAAAGAAAAATCTTTCCGGATGTTCGCCGCGTCCCAAGGCGTCCCGGTTGTGGACGGGAATACCCATTCCGCCATTGAGCGGCCATCCTTTAGCGTCAGGGCTGCAAGGTGCCGTCTGTGATCCGCCAGGACATCCGCCAGTTGATCGCTCATGTCCACGCGCCGCCCTTTCCCGCTCTTCGGGGCCGCGATATGGCCGTTCCAGTTGGTCCGCTGCACTTCAATGAATTTTCCGTTCCAGTCGATGTCGGTCCATTTCAGGGCGATAAGCTCTCCCTGGCGAGTCCCGGTTCGGAGCGCCGCGAGAAGAAGTGGGTAGACTCGGGAAAATTCCTTTCGTGTGGTTTCCAGAAGATGCCGTCCCTCCTCCGGGGTCAGGAAGTCGATCTTCTCCTTTCGGTCCCCTGTCCGAATGTATCGCCCCGGACGCTGCGCCGGATTTGCCGCGAGGATGCCGTCCTCTACCGCCTGATTGAAGATTGCCGACAGGGTGCGGGCGATGTAGGAGACGGAGCGAGAGGAAAGCCGGGGGTCTGTCTTTCCGCCGGGGATTTTCTTGGGCTTCTTCCGGCCTTCTTCGAGCTTGCCGTAGCATAGCGCCTTGATCTCATCCCGCGTGATCTCGGATAGCACCCTGTCCTCGAAAGCCGGAAGGATATGCCCATCGAGAAGCAATTTGTATCCCCGATAGGTGGAGGGCTTCCGATTAAGCCGGACATGGCCCTCAAGCCACTTCTCCGCGTAATCCTTGAACAGGACCGGGGCGGGAGTGTCAGGAGGATTCAGGTTGAGTTTGCCGGTTGTGAGAGCCTCCTCGATCTTTCGGGCCGCATCCTTCGCGGCCTGTTTCGATCCGACCTTGACGGCCTTCCGCTGCCCCTTGTGGTCGATGAACAACCACCATTCGCCCTTACGCTCTCGAACCTTGACACCCATCGTTAGACCTCCTTTCCCTTGCGCCTTTTCCCCTTCGGTTCCTTCTCCGCGAGATACTCGTCAATCCGTCGCCGCAGCCATTCGGAGAAGGTGATCCCTTCATCAAGCAGGACGTGATAGAGCCGGACCTTCTTTTTCCGGTCCATCCTGGCGATGACTTTCACCTCATCTTCCATGCTTCACCTCCTTTCCCGTATATATTGCCATACGTCAGGGGAGGATGTCAAGTGGGAAAATGACCCTCCCCCGAAGACCATCAGCCCTTCCTCGCCTCCCGGGCCTTGTCATCGGGGGGGTCTGTCGCAGAGGTTTGCCGATGTGACGGGTTTCGGAAGTATGTCCATCAGCCAAGCGTCGCAGTCCCCGGGGTGGGTTTTTCTGTAGTAGGTATGTTTCAACGAATCATCATCGGGGCCTCGCCAATACTCCTCGAACAGCCGGTTATCAAGAGACGCCCGGAGTGCGTCAACGCCCGCCAGGGCCTTCCCAGCACCGCGTAGGTAGATTTTCTTGGGATACCGCGTATACATAACGCCGCAAAGATCAAACAGCCGGTCCCTCATCGCCTGAAGTTCCACGCCCAAGGCGTTGTGTTCTGCGAGCGTAAACGGATTCCTCTTACGTCTTGCCATCGCATCCTCCTACTATAATTTTTCAAGCTACTGCATTTCCTCGCAGGCAGCCGCCTCTTTACCGTGGACCTGCTCACGTTCATCGTCAGGGCGGCGTCGGATTGGGAGACTTGCGGCTCTTGCCCTGATGGTTCAATTGGTCCATCAGGTTTTTTGTGAATATGTTTCGGCAGATTCGCTATCCTCGCCGCGACCATCAAAAGGGGCCAGATAGTCGGTCGTATCGACTTTCAACCTTGCACCGCAAGCAAATATTGGGTTCCAACGCTACCGGGGCCTTCCTCTCGTCCCCGCATTTCGCGCAGGAGGGCTTCGTTACCTCGATCCGGTCATAACTGTCGCCCAGGGCCGACGCTGCGGCCTTTGCCGGGTCGATAACGCGGTGTCGCTTTTTCTTCACAATCCTGCCTCCTGTCGGTATCCCTGCCGGCGGGGGCCTCCACGGGGCGTCCGGGGGGAAGGGGAGACGCCTTCCGTCGCGCACCGCGAGACACCCCGCCAGCAAGCCCATCATCCTGTCTGCCGTGATCGTTCAATTTCCTCAGCGGCCTTCATCATTTTCAGTTCCGCGGCGAAGCCCCGCCTTTTCGATGAGACAATCCCAGTGGCCCGAAAGTGTCGCCACGCTCTATCGTACTGTTGCCATGCGATGTAAAAATTTCGATAGGCGGCGAGTTCCTCCCGCTGCGAATAAAATCCCACTATTTTCGCCTCCCTGTTTTCCAGCGGTAAGGCGGGGCATCCAATGGACACCCCGCCGACAAGCGAATGGCCCGGCTACTTCCGCTTCTTCGCTTCCGCCGCGTTTTTCTTTTCCACCGCCGCGTCGGCCTTGAATCGCCGCGCGTCGCCCGGCAGGGTGTTCTCTGCCAGCTGCTTCTCCGCCGCCTTGACTTCCTGTTTCACCGTCGGCCTGGGGGCCGATTTTTCAGCGGCGACTCTGTTGATGTGCTGCCTTTCCTTTTCCGTAAGTGCTGCCATTTCTATTTCCTCCTTGCTAAATTCCCCGCCTGGGGCGGGGTGTTCTAAAAATCCTTCACTCCGCGCCGACGTTAAGGGACAGAAAACCCCCGGTCGGCAAAGCCGCGCCAGATGCGCGTTTCCGGGCGATGGTCGGGGCCGCGATGCCCGACATTGTTTCCACGATGCAGCGGGAACATAGGCCGGACGGCGGGCAAACACTCGCCCGCCGCTCCCCGCACCGTACGCACCGCTCCCGGATGTTCTCTGCGTCAGCCATCACGCTGCGTGTGCCGCACGGAAAGCGGCAACCTGCCCGGATACTGCCGCCCGCGCTGCCGCAAGGCGAGGTGAAAGACGATGCAACTCGCTGACGATTGGGCTGACGTCCCTCTGTTGCGCAAGGACTTCCCATTGGGCGAGAACATCTTCGAGTGCCACGATGCACAACAGCAAATCGTATTCCGGTGTGCCTTTTTCAGCCATCTTCTAATCCCTCCGTTAAGTTGGTGGTATGTTTAATGCCACGTGCGGATTCTTCTTCCGCTGCCACTTCGACTGCACATGGGGTGCATAAAATATTGGGCTTCGCCGCGAGGTTGCCCGTTCGTAAGCCGCACCGTGCGCAGATAGAGAGCCAGTAATCCGGTGGACGTCTCATTTGTCTGGTTCGAACGCCGCCACGACCGCTGCCAGCGCCGCGTCGTGTGCCTTCGTCGCTGCGTCTAATCCCTCGGCCCGTCCGCCCGTGCGCCCGGTTGACCGAACAAGATCAGCCGCCTCGTTCATCTTTTTCATGGTCTGGAAAAAATTCCCCAATGTCTCTACCTGCTCCTTGGTGATATTGCTCAATAACGCCATTTCTCAGTCCTCCATTCGGGTTTTTGAAATGTGATCCAAAAGTTCCCCCGCTTCGTGCAGACCGCCACTCCGCGCCTGTTCAAATAATTTATTTCGGCGGGCATCCTCCGCAGATGGCTCGGGCTGGGTCGGTAGGAATACGGGACGTGCCGCCTCGTGCAGGGAAATCCGCTCGGCCCGCGTTTGGGCCGCGATGCGGTCAAACATTCTGCAAAATTCCCCTTCGTTCTCATCGACTCGCTGTGCAAGGGCGGGATCGTTTTCCACCGCTTTCCGAACACGGGCCTGAACCCTGGCGAAGTCAGGGGCCTGCGCCCTCTTTGAAAATTCGTCGTAAGCCATCGTTATTTCCCCCCTCGCAAGGCCAACAGCCGGACGATGTCCGCCGGGTCTTGTGATCCGGCCAGCGGGTCCGCCGCCTGCTCCGTCAGTCGTCCGAGAATCGCGGAAGTTTCATCGGCACGTGCTACGTCGGCGTCAAGCTCCGCCAGGGAGGGGCCGACCTCGCCATGAAGTTTTTCGAACGCGAAGTTGAAGTCATTCGGGTTGAGATTAATCCGCTGAATTTCCTCGGGGGTGCCGCGCCGAAAGATTTCACTCCGGATGTCTTGGAAACGCGGGTCAGACTGCCGGGAGGCCGCCGTTTCATGCGCCATTCGTTCGAGGGTCTCAGCGAAAAGCTGCCGGGCCTCTTGTTTCTCCTGGTTTGAAATGCACCCTTCGTTGAGATTTCCGCTGCCATCAAATTCAGCCAAAATTTCCCCGGAAGGGTGCGCCCATACTGATTTTCCGCCAGCCAGCTTCAGAAGAACGTATTCACCGCTCATGTCCTGCCTCCTTCTCTATGGCCCACCTGGGGCCGGGTTAAAAACCTTTTACGGGGTTAAATATGCTGCCGCCCGTGTAACCAGCGGGCATCGTGCCGAGCTGCGGGAGCCCTTCCAGCGCCCGCATCTGGTTCAACGCAATCAATTCCTTGTCCAACCTCTGGTTCCGAATCGCTTCTTCGGCCCGAAATTTTTGCTCGTAGGAAAGTTCGACCGGCGCGGGATGGTCCGAAGGTTCGGGAAGGACCATGCGCCGGGATGGGGTCGGACGAATGGCCCGCGAATCCGTAGGGGAGGGGGCGGGGAAAAAAGGAGCCGATGCCCCAGGGAAGGCCCCCACCGCCGGCGGGTTTTTGTAAGGTTCGAGAATCGAAACCGGGTCGATTTTCCCGCCACAGTGCGGACACGCTCCGGGCCAGGCTCCCGAGATGACAAAATTAACCCCACCGCCTGATTCGTCGGGCAGACGCGCCTTCGGCTCCAAATCCAACCGCCGCCGGACTTGTTCCTGGGGGGGCATCCGCTCGAACCGACGTTTCCAGAGCCGCTCGCCCGCCGTGCGAGGAGAAGAACCGTCCATCAGTTCGGCAAAGCGTGCCGCCGGCACCCGCTCCACCACCCTCTCCTTGTTCTTCACTCCCTTCGGACGACCACGGGGATTACCTGTTTTCTCGCCCATCACTTACACCTTTCCAAAAAAAATTGTGCGTATCCAGAGAGGAGGGGATGCTTGTAGCCGGAGTCTCACAGCCTGAAAGGACCTCGTCCCCCCCCCCGGCATGGCCGGACCTCCGAGGATCGCCGGGAACCGCCGCCAGGACGCGCAGGAGCGGCCAGGAGGGACGGACAGGGAGGAGGACATGGAGCAGACGGGGGGGAGGAACCGCAACCCAGACGCAACCTGCGGAGAGAGGAGACGGTATCCCCTTCCCCCGTAGATACTTGCAGCCCGTACCCGCTGATTATGTATCAGACGCACCTTATTTATATCCCTACGGGATGCCAGGGGCTTCGCCGTGTAACCTCTTGCGCCATATATGCTTCCGGTGATTTCCGCCGAAAATGCCGTGATTCCACGAATATCCCCGAAAACGGCCATTTTACCTGGAATATCAATGTTTTCAGTCATATAGACCAGATCAGGGCGGAGATGCCGCTGTAAACTTTTGAGAGACAAGCGGGGTTTACATCTTTTCATCCATCCGTAACCCCTATAACCCCTTGTTTTTATTGAACCCGCCATTCTTGCCCCTTAGTGAATGCCTATTTTTTAGGCACTCGTCGAATATTTTTATTCGCCCTTTTCGCCATCGAAAGGGATTGGTGACAAGCCTTTAAGTATTTATAGGAGTTTGTCACCTTGTCACCTATCCTCCAAGTATTTGTTATTAAAGACATATTTCAATTATTTACTTCCCCTTCCGTTTGATTGGTGACAAGGTCTAATGTCACCTGTCGGGCAGGATGGTAATAGACGTTCCTTCCACGTTCCTTCCTGTCGATGAATCCGAGTTCGGCTGTTCGCATGGCTGCCCGCATGGCGGTTCTTCCCGAGCATCCCGTCAGGGACACTAACTGCTTGTAGAGCAATCCCGCTGCGATGCCGTTTAGGGTTTCTTCCACTACGGCCCGGACGGTAAACACCGGGCAGATCTCTTCAATCCCGCTTGGCGAGAAGACGAAATTCGGCCCGGCCTCCACAATCATCGGGGCAAGTGGCGGGCAGTATCTTGTTTTCTGGAACCTGATGATGCGTAGCTTCCGGGCCTCGTCTTCCTTTTCTTCAAATGTCGCCATGAAGTCACACCAGTCGGATTTCGCGCTTGCCCCTCGCGGGGAGACTTTAGCAGGCCCCCTGTTTTTATCCGCAAACGGCTTACCCGCATGGTCGATAAGCATGAGTGTCGCGCCGGTTTTCGCGGGAATCTCCCCGACAAGTTCCAGGAAGCCTCTAACCATCGTGTTTTGATTTTCGTCTTGGATATTGGTGAAGCATAGAAAACTGTCGAATATAACGAGGGAGATTTTCTGCTTCTCGATTGCCTTTATGTATCCTTCCCTGACCCGCCTGTCCGCGAGGTCTGGCTTCTCCTTCGGGAATTGAAACTTGATTCCGCCCTTCGGCACTCTAAGGCCGTTTGTTATGCGTTCAAGCCGCTTGTAAACTTCGGTCGGCTGGTTTTCACGATCTACCACCAGGACGTTTCCTTGCACCGTATCGAACCGCCCGAACAGCGGGACGCCGTTCTGTACGCAGGCCGCCCAATTAAGCATCATGGTCGATTTGAACGTCCCGTAGCATCCCGCGAAAATCCCCTTCCCCCCTTTTGGGAGAAACGGGTCAATCAATCTGCCAGGGGGATCGGCATACGCGCCGGGGATTTCGAGGGCGTCCATTAGTTCAACCGTCGGGGTCCGTTCCGCCTCCCGCCTTGCGATGCTGAAAACGGTTTTCCTGACTTCCGCCTCGTCCAAGGGTTCGGGGTTGCGCTTGTTCCACTCTTGGAGAATCGTCGCCGTTTCCTCGGCGGAGAGTCCCTTCGATAAGTACCGCCCCGCGTGAATCGAAACCATCTTGTTTCGCGTTCCCTTTTCCGCCCTGGCGGGTAGGCCATCGGCCTCGGGGGATACCGTTTGCGCGGCCTTGGAAGGCTTCAGGGCGTCAATAATCCATCCAGGCAGCGGGGGGGCGGTTCCGTTCGGCGGTTGGAGCCAGGCGCGTCCGTCAGGGTATGCGCTCGGGATGATGACGTATCCACCATGACAGCGGATGTCCACGCCGGGAAGGAGGCGCACCGCGTTTTTAAGAAGTGCCGCCTCGGGGCCTTTCGGATACGCGAAGAAGCCATGGTATCCGCCGCTCGGCGTCATCGCCGTGGGAGGGAGTTCCCCCCCGTCAAACTTCGCTTCGAAAAACTTCCTTCCTTCTTCCCCGTCGAAGTCGATGGCGACGTAAGACAGCGGGCCGCAAGGCATACCCCACGGCCCGTTATGATTTTTCCATGAAGCTATTTCCTGTTCATTCGGGAGCCGATCCGCGAAAGGCCGCCATTCAGAGACAGCGGGCCGCTTGTCTTTACCGGCAGGAAAGAACGGTTTTCCCGCAAGGGAGGGATGGACGCCGGGGGGAAGCCATGAGGTTGCCATCACGCCAGCCGCCTTGGGAACGGGATTACATTACGGCTGCGTACATCTGCCGCGAAGATGGTATGAAGGTTTGCCCCTACGCCGACGGCTTGTTTCATTTCGGATTTTATTATCTCCGCCGCAGCAGCCGAGACTGGAAGGATAGGCAATATTTTCGAGAGCGCCGCTTGCAAATCGAGGCGTAAACGCGCCGCGTGCATAGCCGCATCAAAGATTTTTCCCTCGGATGTTTTCATCCCCGCCCCTTCCGCTGTCCGAGAACGGACGAAACAACCGCATCGAGGTTGAGGGGCTCCTTGCGGAACCGCGAGAGGTAGCCGTCCAAGTCGGAACATCGAAAAAGTATCCCCGAATGGTCGGGGCGGTAGTGCGGAATTTCAGAGAGCCGTCGGCGCAACCATCGCGGGGAGCGCCCGACATAGGCCGCAGCAGCCGAGAGGGAGAGATAGCCGGTCACTTTTTCGGCCCCGCAAAGAGGAGGACGGCGGGAACGTTGACAGATTCGGCGATCCGCGACGCTATTTCCGGAGTTAATGTGGCGCTTCCACCACGTTCCAAGCGAGAGACAAACATGGTCGAGCGCGCAATACTTTTTGCCAGATCGGCTTGGCGGACACCTGCGGAGACGCGGGCAATCCGAAGCGGCGATGGTTTGGTATTATTTATCATCGCTATCTGTTGTATCAAAGGCATGGCCCGGCTAAGGCTTAACCGGGCAAGGGAAGGGCGCTAAGTCTTATTTAGTGCGGCTTGGCGGGTTTTTACAGGCGCGGAAGTATTCGCGGATTTTCTTAAAAGTGAAGGTTTCGTCCCCGCCGTGCTTCGCGGAGGAAACCCGGATCGTCTCTCCCTCGCACCAAATTTCCCCGCCACGAAGCGCCAGGGGAGTATCCTCGTCGTGCCCCTTTAGTTCATTTAATACGACAGCAGCGGTCAGGCGCGAGTTCTTGCGGACTCGGGTTTGCAGATAACGCATTAGGAAGGGGTGACGCTTGGAAGGACGGGGCTGTCTCGTGGCGATGAGAGATGACAGTCCCACCCTGACGGCCTTCTCATACACTTGTACGGGGACTTCCCAAATGTCCACCATCCCTTCGCCGTCTCGGGGGATCTCAACAAGCTTATTTCCGCCGCGCATGCCAGCATAAAAATCATCGATCATTTTGGTGACGGGTTTTCGGGGGGATTGTTTCTTTGCCATGTGCCGCCTCCTGTATGCGGCCTGTAAGGTTGCTCCGGGGGAAGGCGGTACAGGTGGCCGCCGTGTCAATCGCCGGGATCAGCGGCGATCTATCCCCCGGAAGGGGGGGTTATCCGGTTGCGTATAGGTTGCGGATCATGGGTAAAATCGTACCCGTTTCGTCCCGCTTTGTCCAGCGTATCTTACGGAAATCATTGTCTTTATTAACTCCTTTCATCATTTCGTAATCAGCAGGTTGCCGGTTCAATCCCGGCCGTCGGCTCCAGCCTCTCCTATATCCCTCCAACTTCTAATTCGACCTTTCGTTCATCGGAGAACACCCCGATATCTGCAGCATTATGTTGCTCACAATCAATATGATAGCGTTATTATTAATAATATTGTATCTTTAACCTGGCTATTAATACTTTATATTAATAAATGCAACTAAAAATAGGTAATATTATTCCCAAATAAGCCCTCCTACCCCTCAAATTTGCTTCATGTTCTAAATATTTTCCTGTTTCGTTGATGAAAACGAATGTCAATTAATTTCATCTTTAATATCAGATATATCCCGGCATGGATTTCAAAATAAAACTGGCATGCTAATTGAACTATTTACATTTAATTGGCGAAACCATAATTAAATGGACCTTGCCGACAAGGGAGAATATGTGAAAAAAGGAACGGTGGCCGCGATTCTGGCAGTTGTTGCGGTAGCCTGGCTCCCGGGTTTTTCAGGCGCCGCGGAAATCGATCCCACGAAGTTCTACTCTATTTCCAATTCCGACGTCAGCAGTGCATTGTGGACCGTCGATCCCCAATCGGGGGGGGTTGCCAAAGTGCTGGACCTGAAACTTCCGAACAACGGCGGCACACCCAATTTCATGACGAATGCCATCGCCTTCAGTCCGTCAAATAATCTCTACGGATGGGACACGGCCGGCAAGCGCTTGTACAGCATAAATCTTTCCTCGGGCCAGATCGATTACATCGGCCCCTCCAACGCCAACAGTTCCCTGGATACCAACCTGATCAACGGCCTTTCCTTCGTCAAGACGGGAACCGATACCGGGATCCTGTACGGAATCGCGGGAGCGACGGACAAGCTGTACTCCATCGACACGGCTACGGGGATCGCAAGCAGCGCCGGCGACTCCTATACGAACGTAAAGCACGTCGGCATGGCGGTGAATTTCGGAACGAACCAGCTTTACGCGGTATCCGGCTGGGCGGACGGCATGCCGGATTATCTGCTGAAAATAAACCCGAATCCAACCCCGGTCGTCAACGATGTACACACGACGAACACGATGGGGAATTACACCTGGACCACAAAATATTCCGGAGACAGTACGGGATCGTCTTACAACAGCACGGGATATATTCATCTGGATGGCACATCGAACGGATCCCCCGGGGGTAATTGGATTCCCGCCTACGCGCAGGCCGAGAAAACGATGAGCAATATTCCAAAGAGCGGTTATGCAAAACTCAATTTCACTCTTGTCGGCGACGGCGCAGGGCAAAGCCGGATAGTTTTCTTTATCAAGCAGGATGAAAACAACTTCTATAAATTTACGATTACCGACGACACCTACGGGAGTTCCGGCTACACGCAGGGGGTGTCGAAAACGGTCAACGGCATAGCCGTCAATCACGTCGAAGGTGTCGGGACTGTCGGGATCGGCGGGAACGAAACCGAGAACATCGTCACTTCCATGAATCAAAACGTCATCATGGAAGTATGGTGGGACCCCACCTATCTAAAGATGGTGTTGAAAGATAAAAACGGAAACATTCTTGCAAATTATAATCTTTCCACAACGAACATGACGATCATCGATCCCACGAAGTTTTCCTTCATGTCCTACCGTTTCGACACGGACTGGAACTCGATCGAGATCGAGCCGGGCGTCGCGCAGATCGCCGGAGTGCTGGGCACCGACTTCAACGATACGAGCGCCGAGTTCGATCCGATCTCCGGCAAACTTTACACCGTCAGGGATTCCTACCGCCTTTACAGCCTGGATATTAATACCGGAGCAGCATCCCTGGTGGCCGATCTTGGCGACGGATTCCATTCCACGAACCTCGCGCATTCCTGGCCTGCGGATACCGCTCCGGTCCCTGAACCCGGCACTCTGGTACTTCTGGGGAGCGGGCTGTTCGGGCTCGCCGGGTACGGAAGGAAGAAACTCAAGAAATAGCGAACGGCGTTATCGGGAGGAAAGCATTCGAATGAGAAAATATCTTTTCCCTATCGTCGCGCTCTTCGCGGCCCTGCCCTGTATCGCCTCGGCGGCATCGTTGAATCCCGGCGACCTGGTCATTTCGGAGATCCTGCCCTATGGCAACGAGACGGGCAGCATCTACGCGTTCGACCCCAACACAAAGATATTGACTGAGATCGTGCACAAAGCCCCGTTGAACAACCCCGAAAAAATGGCGATCACCAGCGACGGGAAAATCATCGTGGCGGACTGGTACGCTTGGGATACCGTCGCAAATGCGACCGCGCCAGGTCACGACCGCGGCATATACTCGATAGATCCTTTCACGGGCACCATAACGACCATCCTGAAAAACGGTCCGTTAGTCACTCCCGTAGGAGTGGTAATCGCGAGCAACGGCGACCTGATCGTGATCGACCACGGCACGAACGCGGCGCAAGGCAAGGTCCTTCGAATCGATCGGGCCACGGGAGTGGTTCTAGGCACGACCACACATTCCAGCCTGTGGAGCCCTCAAGGCATCGTCAGAGATAAAAACAGCGGCAAGATATATATGTGCGACCAAAACGGAAATGTTTTCAGCATCAACGAGAGCACTCTTGCGATTACCAAGATCGGAAGCCTTGGGGGGGCGCAGCCGCAGGACCTGATCGTCACGGAAAACGGGAAACTCCTGATCTCCACATTGTTGGGGACGATCTACCTGATGGATCCCGCGAACGGAAACTCGACGAGGATATTCAACGACGATACCGCCGGCGACGTCGTGCCGAGCGGTTCGTCATTCGACAGCCTCGAATGGATAGACCGCGATACGTTCGCCGTCGTCAATCATTTTTCGGCGGGAGATATCTTCGGATTCGACTTTGATGCGGCGACTGGAAGCATCACCAAATCCGAAGTGCTCTACAACGATGGAATCGTTTATGGGGGTCCTTTGTATATCCCCCTCGGGATAGAGAGGTACGACGCCAATCCCGTTCCCGAACCCGGCACGCTGGTATTGCTGGGGAGCGGGCTGTTCGGACTTGCCGGGTACGGGAGGAAAAAACTCGGGAAATAGCGAGCGAACCTGTCCGGAATCAGCGACCGGGGTTCGCGACCACGTATATTTCCAAAGCCGGCGGCACGGCCGGCCACGCATTCTCGGTCACTCAAAAGAACAGGAACAATACAAACATCGTAAGAATCATAAGTGATTCCGTTACCGCTTCAATGGCCTTTGTGGACATGATTTCCTCCTATCCTGTTCTTAACTCAATTCATGGTGTCTTGCTTCCATATTAATTATAATACTTCCTGATTCCATTCCTGGTGGGAACAACGAGAAGTCGCGGGAGGAAATAATGAAGAGGCATGCGGAATTCGGAATTGCGGCAGTAATAGTCCTCGGACTGTTGTGCGTCGTCTTCTCGGGTTGCGGGGGGGGAGCCTCGGGGACGACTGGATCGAGTGGAGGAGGCGTGACACCGCCGGGCGGCTTCGTCTACGTGGCGAATATAACCGATAACACTGTCTCCGCCTACTCGTTCAACGCGACAACGGGTGCGCTCACCAGCGTGGGAGCAGCCTTGGGGACCGGGACGGCTCCCTTCTCAGTAGCAGTTGACCCAACGGGCAAGTTCGTCTATGTGGCGAATCTCGGTTCCGGTACCGTCTCCGCCTACACGATCAACGCAACAACGGGTGCGCTCACCAGCGTGGGCGCGGCGATCGCAACCGGGGCCGCTCCCATATCCGTCGCCGTCGACCCGACGGGCAGGTTTGTCTATGTTGCAAATTCGGTTACTAATGACATCTCTGCCTATACTATAAACACGACAACGGGTGCGCTAACCAGCGTAGGTGCGGCTGTGCCGGCCGGGGCGGATCCCGAATCCGTCGCCGTCGACCCGACAGGCAAGTTCGTCTATGTGACAAACAATAGCGACAACACCGTTTCGGCCTACACGATCAACACGGCAACGGGAGCGCTCACCAGCGTGGGAGCGGTGGCAACAGGGACGGCTCCAATCTCCGTCGACCCTACGGGCCAGTTCGCCTACGTTGTGAATTCCAACGACAATACCGTTTCCGCCTACACGATCAACACGACAACGGGTATACTCACCAGTGTGGGCGCGGCCGTGGCAGCCGGGTCGGCTCCCGTCTCCGTCGCCGTCGACCCTACGGGCAAATTCGTCTATGTGGCTAATTTCGGTTCCAATAATGTCTCTGCCTACACGATCAACACGACAACGGGTGTGCTCACCAGCGTGGGCGCGGCCGTGACGGCTGGGACGGGACCCGCTTCCGTAACCGTAGACTCCACGGGCAAATTCGTCTACGTGGTGAATGGCGTCTCTAGCAATATCTCTGCCTATACGATCAACACAACCACCGGTGCCCTCACTAGCGTGGGGGCAGCTGTATCGACGGGAAGGGATCCCAATTCCATCGCCACCAAGTGATGTTATTCAGCAAAGCGATTTGGACGATCCAGTGAGGAAGAGCGGCAAGGGGGCGCCATGAAACCGAAAGCCATCTACCGCGTCCTTTTCCAGAACCAGGGGAACCTCTACGAGCTCTATGCGCGCAAGGTGGGCCAGGGGATGCTGTTCGCGTTCGTCGAGGTCGAAGACATCATATTCGGCAGCCGCGGAGGCGTCCTCGTCGACCCCTCGGAGGAGAAACTCAAGACCGAATTCGCCGGCGTCAAGCGCACCTATATCCCTCTCCCGGCGGTGGTGCGGATCGACGAGGTGGAAAAAGAGGGCGTGAACAAGATCGTCGCCCTCGCCTCGCCCCCGGGGAACGTCACGCCCTTCCCTATCCCGACGGGTCCTTCCGAAAGCAAGCCCGGCCGGCGTTAATGTCAAGCCAGGAGGCGGCATGCCCGACCTCTCGCGGGAGAAGCTGGAACCGTACCTCTCCGGAATCCTGGGAACACCCGTGCAGGTCCTGCGCCTTTCCATGCTCGGTGAACGGATATCGGCCGGAGCCGTCAAGGAGTACGGGTACGGCACGCCGGTCCTTGTGGAATACGTAGCCGGGGGCCTTCACAGGAAAGCCGTCCTGGAGACGATCTCGCCGGGCCCCTTCGGGCACGAGCACATGTCCGACCGGGCACAGATGCTCTTATGGGATTACGACGCGTTCCGCCGGCTGCCGCGGCATACCCGGCCGCTGGACGTGGGAGCCTTCCTCTCGCAGGGGTCCCTACTTTCCCTCGGCGGCGCGGAGGAGTTCTTCCTGCTGACGGATTACGTTGAGGGAAACGGTTATATCAAGGACCTTGCCCGGCTGCAGGATGGCGGAGCGCTCACCGAACTGGACCTTGCCCGGGCGGACGCACTTTGCGATTACCTCGTCGACGTCCATCGGCTGCAAGGGACCGACCCCGGGTTGTATACCCGGAGGATCCGCGAGCTCCTGGGTCACGGGGAGTGCATCATGGGCCTCATGGACAGCTATCCGACGCCGCACGATTTCATCACCGCGGACCTCCTTACGTCGATCGAGAAGCGCTGCGTGGAATGGCGGTGGCGCCTGAAGGGACGCACTCACAGGCTGCGGAGGGTCCACGGGGACTTCCACCCCTACAATATCCTTTTCCGCGAAGGGACCGATTTCAGCGTTCTGGACCGCTCCCGCGGGGAGTGGGGCGATCCCGCGGACGACATCGTCTCTCTCACCGGCAATTATCTTTTCTATTCGCTCCAGCGCTGCGGCCGGCTCGAGGGGGCCTTCGAATCCCTGTTCCTCCGCTTCTGGGGCCGCTACCTGGAAATGACCGGCGACAGGGAAATCCTCGAGGTGGCCGCTCCCTTTTACGCGTTCCGGTGCCTCGTGATGGCGAGTCCCGTATGGTACCCTTCCCTCTCCGTGGAGGTCCGGAAAAAGCTCTTCACGTTCCTCGCGGCGGTCCTCGAAGCCGATTCGTTCGACCCGGCGGGAGCAAATGCCTACTGCGGCGCATGAGGATTCCATGCGGGAAGGGTTCGCCGTTTGGCTGACCGGCCTTCCGGCCTCGGGGAAATCGACCATCGCGCGAAACCTGCGAAAAGAGCTCGCCGCCCGCGGCGTGAACGTCGCGGTCCTGGAATCCGATGCTTTGCGCAAGATCCTCACTCCGAATCCGGGATACGGCGATTTGGAACGTGAAGCGTTCTACGGGGCGATGGCGTACATCGGCCGGCTACTGACCGGGCACGGCGTGTCGGTGATCTTCGACGCCACCGCCAACCGGCGCGCCTATCGGGACAAGGCGCGCAGCGAAATCCCCCGGTTCCTTGAAGTGCACGTGGACTGTCCCCTTCCGGTGTGCGAAAGCAGGGATCCCAAGGGGATCTACCGCAGGGCAAGGGAGGGGAAGGCCCCCAACGTGCCCGGCGTTCAGGCGGAGTACGAGCCGCCGCTGCGTCCGGACCTCGTCATCCGGGGAGACCTGGAGGAGCCTGCCGAGGCGGCCCGCCGGATCGCGGCGCTGCTCGATGGAAAAGGATACCTGAAGGGTTGAACCGATCAGACGCCGTCCCAAGGGATATTTCCGCACGGGTCCTGCGCGCCCTGCGGCGGCGGAAACCGCTGTGGCGGTTACTTGGAACGTTCTGCCGCGCCGTCGATAAGGCCGGGGGGGAGCTGCACCTCGCGGGCGGAATCGTCCGGGACCTCGCGGAGGGGAAGCCCGGCAATGATATCGACCTGATGGTCGCCGGCGTCGGTTTCGAACGTCTGGACGCGATTCTCCGGTCTCTCCCCGCCCGAACGCTGGGAATCCGGCGGATCCTGCCCGTCGGCAAAGCGTTTGCGGTCTACAAGGTGCGGACCTCCTGGACGGAGGTCGAGCTGGACGTGGCGCTGGCGAGGACGGAGCGCTCCACCGGCCCCGGACACCGGCAGTTCCGTGTCCGGACCAGGAACGTGGAGGCGCGGGACGACGCCGGCCGGCGGGACTTCACGATAAACAGCATCCTGTTCTCGTTCCGCATGGAAAAGGGCCGCCTGACCGGGGCGGTCGTTGACTTCTTCGGCGGCCTCGCGGATCTCCGGCGGAAAGTCATCCGGGGTGTGGGGAATCCGGAGGACCGGTTCCGCGAGGATCCCCTGCGCATGCTGCGCGCGATTCGGCAGAAGAACGAGCGGAAGGGTTATTCGATAGAAAGAAAAACATGGGCGGCCATCCGCAGGGTCGCTCCCGGATTTCTTCGGACGATCCCGGGAGAGCGCGTAATAAACGAGCTGCTTCGCTCCCTCTCGGCGGACCCGGTCCGCACGGTGGAAGACCTTCGCCGCGCGGGGATCCTGCCGCTCATTCTCCCGGAAATCCGCGGAATGCGTAAAGACGCCGTGGCCCGGATAAAGCGCCGGTATGCGGTCCTCGAAAAACTGCTCGGCCGCCCGTTGCCGGAATCACTTCTTGCGGCAAACCTGCTGGTGGACTACGCGGAAGCGGAGTGCCGGCGCCGCATTCGGGATGCCGGACGGAAAATGCATGGACGGGGCCTGATGAGTATGGGCGGCGGACAGGAAGGGCTCCTCTTCCGTCTTCCGCGTACCGACGGCATCGCCCGCCGGCTGAATTTACCCAGGGTCAGAAGCGTCGTCCGGATGCTTGAGGACCTCGGGCGTCTCCATCATATCCGCCGAGCGAAGAACCGGCGCGCCCGGGTCGAGGCCATATTCGGAAGGTGGGAAACTACGGAACCGTTGTTGGCGCTTGGTGAAGCGGCGACAAGGGCGGCGGGCAGGAAGGCGGCCCGCTTCCTCGATGTTCTATGCGTCGCTGCGCGCCGTCCTCCGCTTCTATCGGGCCGGCGCCTGCTCGAGATGGGGATCCCCGCTGGTCCGGGAATGGAAGCGATCCTCGAAGAAGTGCGTGAGGCCACGCTGTCAGGAAATATCGCTACCGCTGGGGAAGCGGAAGATCTTGCCCTCAGGATCTTCCGCCGGCACCGCCGCTGAGACCCTGTTCACCTTTCAGCGGCGCCCTCCTCGTCCTCCTGCGCCTCGATCCATGTCGCCGCCCGTGTCGCGGTCACCGCGCCCTCCCGGCTGAACACGCTCTCCTCCGCCTCTCCTCTCAGCGCCGGAATCCTGCCCCGGCTGCCGCCCTGCCGGAGGATATGATTCCCTGGCAGCCTCCCTCGTTCTTCCGGAATCGACTCTCCCGGCGGCGGGATACTGGCGCTGTGCGTACGGAGGAGGCGCCACCACCCTCGGCTGCATGTACCTTGCCGTCGATTCGGGACGGTTTGGAGCTGTCCTCTCGCGGCGTACCCGCGTTTCCGTCGCCTTGCTCCTGTTTGTCAACCCCGACCTCATGGTCCCGTCTCCGGCCCGCCCTTCACGGCCTCGGAGCTCCCGCTGCTGCGGGCGTTCGGGCCTCTCCAGTCTGCCCGGCTGCCTCCTGTCCTGCCCTTCCGGACGGTTTCTATCGCTTTCCATCCGGACGCCCGGACGCTCCTCGCGGGACGTAGTCCCCCCGCTACGGACAGCGTCGACGCCCTGGCGCGGGCCGCGTTCCCTCACGACGACATTCCGCCGTTCACCACGTGCGACGGACCAATCCCTCCACTGCGTTGACCTCCCTGCACTGCCGGACCGGACGAATATCGTCCCCCGGGGCAGCGGTCGCTCCCAACTCGACAGCCGCGCATTGCTGCGTGTGAATCCGGATCGGACGAACCGCTCGCCCGGGCGCAGCGGCACCCACCGGACGAAACCTCCGTCGCGCACGAAGCGGACGGTCGCAGGGAAGAAGAACGTGTTTCTGTGGAAATGGTTGAACCTGGACGATCCGAACACGAATCCCACGGAAAAGAACGACTGGTACGGCGACCAGACCCAGCCGAATACCGGGTCGCTTGCCCACCAGCCGTAATGGTAAGGATACCAGCCCCAGGGCTCGTTGGACACCCACGTCCATCCGTATGGCGACACCCAGACCCAGCTGCCGTAGTAGTATGGAGACCATCCTGCGACGACCCGGGGGCGCCAGGCATACCCGTAATCGGTCGTTTGCACCCACTCTCCGTAATCCCTCAGCTCATACGCCGCGGCCGGAGGCACGGAGGCGTTCTTCTCGACATCCGTCATCGGCGGCCGTTCCTGGTACATGTCGTCGCCGCTGTCCCGGTAGCCGGAGATGCGGACATCCTTCCCGATCGCCGCTTCCTCGCCGGCCTTCACATTGAAATTTCCGCTCTCTACGGAAACCGTGCTCTCTCCCGAGCGAACCACAAGGCGCGTGTCGCCGGCATCCCGGACGGTCATCCAGTAGCGCCCCGGTACGGGAAAATTAGCCTTCCCGCCGCCGGGAACCGTCACGCCCACCGGGGAAAAATCATCGGCGGGGAGGTCGAACCGTATCTCGCCCGAACGAAGGCGGAACGCCGTCCCATCCTCGTCGAATTTCCTGACATCCACTTCAGCGCCGTCGGCAAGCAGCACGTATTGTCCGCCGTGGAATTGAAGCTCCGCTTCCGACCCGGCGGGGATGTTTACGCGCGACCGTTCCGGGATCGGCGTGTTCGTTGCGTACTCCTCCCACTCTCCGGAGTCAGGCAGACGCACCCAGGCGGTCCCCTTGAAGACCTTCAGGCGGGCCACCGAATAGGCCGAAAACCCATCTTCCTCGGCATCCCTTTCGGCCGCCGGCGCCTGTCTCGGCAGCCCCACTGCGGCAAGAGCAACCAGTATTCCAACCAAAATTACGGAAATGCGTTTCATAACGCATCTGCTCCCTTCCCTGTTAATTCCTTTATCTTAGACGCATAACGGGGGGTGGAATATTCACCAACCTCCCGCAGCCATGAATAGTTAAACCCGGACACCTCCGGATAGTTCCGTCGATCCTTTGCGAATGCGGCGCTGGTATACTCACTGTAACCAATTCTCTTGCCGGGTGTGCACATTGTATCGGATGAACCACGTAAATCGCCGGATCGGCGAAATGTTCTCCGCGATCGCGCCGAGGTACGACCTCCTCAATCGGCTCCTGTCCATCGGGCTGGACCGCGGGTGGCGGAGGAAAGCCGTGGCAAGGATCGGTCCGGGGAATGGCGGAAGGCATCTCGATATGGCCACGGGGACGGCGGACGTCGCTCTCGAGATCCTGCGCCGGAAAGGCGGCGATGCGTTCGTGGTCGGGTCGGACATCTCAACGGAGATGATGCGCATCGGAATGGAGAAAGCCGCCCGTGCCGGCGGGAAAGGACGGATAGCCTTCGTGAAGGCCCCCGGCGAAGCGCTTCCGTTCCGGGACGGCGTCTTCGACTCGGCATCCGTCGCCTTCGGCATACGGAACGTCGCGGACCGGGACCTGGGGCTTAAGGAGATGTGCCGGGTGGTCCGGTTCGGAGGCCGCGTTGTCGTCCTTGAGTTCTCTCAGCCGGAAGGGGCGTTCTTCGGCGGCCTCTACCGCTTCTACTTCACCAGGGTGCTCCCGGCGGTAGGAGGGGCCGTCTCCGAACGGAGCGCCTACTCTTATCTTCCGGAATCGGTGCTGGCGTTTCCGTCGCCGCGGGAGTTCGCGGAGATGATGCGAAACAGCGGGTGCGCAAGCGTCGACTACAGGCCGCTCAGCCTCGGAATAGTAACCCTGTACGTGGGGACCCGGTAGCTTGTGCTCAGATCGTCGTGACGGCGGTTTCGTTGTCGAACCATCCCTCGAATAGAACCGTCGTCATGTAACGCTCCCCGGCGTCCGGAAGAATCGCCACTATCGTCTTTCCGGCGAACTCCGGAAGTTTAGCCAGCCGGACGGCCACCGCGGCCGCGGCTCCGGCGGAAATCCCCGACAGCATCCCCTCCTCACGCGAAAGCCTGCGGGCAAATTCGATCGACTCCTCGTTGGTGACCTGCTCCACGCGGTCGATCAGCGACAGGTCCAGCACGTCGGGGATGAACCCAGCGCCTATGCCCTGGATCTTGTGCGGCCCCGGTTTCAGCGGCTCCCCGCGCAGCTTCTGCGTTATGACCGGACTGTGGACCGGTTCCACGGCGACGGAAACGATCTTTTTCCCCCGAGTGTTTTTTATGTGGCGCGAAATACCCGTTATCGTCCCGCCCGTCCCGACTCCGGAAACCAGGACATCTATCGCCCCTCCGGTATCCTCCCAGATTTCCGGACCGGTGGTATCTTCGTGTATTTTCGGATTGGCCGGATTCTTGAACTGCTGGGGCATGAAAAACTTGGCCGGATCGGAAGCCACGATCTCTTCCGCCTTCTCGATGGCGCCCTTCATACCTTTGGCGCCTTCGGTCAGCACGAGTTTTGCTCCGAAAGCCTTGAGCACCATGCGGCGCTCGACGCTCATCGTTTCGGGCATCGTCAGGATTATGCCGTATCCGCGGGCCGCCGCAACGAATGCGAGGGCGATCCCCGTATTTCCGGAAGTCGGTTCGACTATGGTCCTGCCGGGACCGAGCAGCCCTTTTTTCTCCGCATCCCAGACCATCGAGGCGCCTATCCTGCACTTCACGGAATAGGACGGGTTGCGCCCTTCGACCTTCCCAAGCACGGTGGCGCCCGCTCCTTCCGCTATACGGTTGAACTTGACCAGCGGCGTCCGCCCGATCGAAAGTGAATTATCACGGAACCAGTTCGTCATACCAACCTCCCATATTATGTCTATCGTGTATATAGTATTTAGCCGGCCACCCGGTGTCAACTGTTTTTTCCGCTTCCCTTTTCAGGCGATTAGCCTTATGTTTTTCATGATGAAGATCCGCTGTCTCTGCGTATTCAGCTCCTCCAGCAACCTGGTCCCCGAAGAGTTCCGGAAGGACGCGCTGGCGCTCGCCGACCGGATGGTCGATGAGGGGATATCGATGGTTTATGGAGGCGGATCGGTGGGGCTGATGGGTGTCATGGCGGACCGGATTCTGGCAAGGGGAGGAAAGGTCGTCGGCGTCATCCCTCCGTTCCTGTGCACCAAGGAACTCGCGCACGAGGGGCTCACGCGGATGATCGTCACGAAATCGATGCATGCGAGGAAGATGGAGATGAGCAGGCGCGCGGACGCCTTCGCCGTGCTCCCCGGCGGCTTCGGGACCATGGACGAGTTCTTCGAAATCCTCACCTGGAAACAGTTGGGACTGCACTCCCGCCCGATCGTCGTCGTAAATACCCTTGGCTGGTTCGATCCGATCCTTTCCTTCTGCAGCGGCGCGGTTCGGTTCCGGACTGTTTCTCCCCGTAACACCGAGCTGTTCGATGTAGTCCCATCCGCCGACAGCGTGATCGACACGCTCCTTCGCCGTCGATTGCCGGCTCACCCGCCCGGCCGCCTCTCCCGTACTTAGCGCGCGCCTTTGCGCAGTTCCAGCAGGTAGTTGACCACCGATGAACAGAAGACGACGAGGAACGTCGCCTCGGGAAGCGTGACCGGTTCCCCGGTTAACGATGCGCCGGGAAGACCGCTGACTTCGTGGCAGTGGCGCAGGGTCGCCTCCATCCCTGCCGCCAGGTCCGGCGGCATTCCCTGAAACCCCGGGACGGGTGCGACGGTTCCAATGGCGACCTTTCCCGTCCCGCCGCTCAGTGTGCGGACCACGGCCGCCACCGACAGGATCGCCTCGCGCACCGCCTCCTGCGCCGCCGGCTGCGGCCTCCGCGACAGGAAGGCGATCGCGGTTTCAAGGTGTCGCGACGCGGCGGCGAGGTCGAATAAGGTCATTTTCTCTTCCGCTGTGGCGACCGCGTCGAACCCGAGGGAATCCGGCAACGGGACAAACGCGTCACGGAGTAAACGCACCGGCGCGCCTTCCTGTTCCAGCAGACCGTTCAAACTTCGCCGGATAAGCTTCCGGTCAACCTCCTTTAACCCGGCCAGGTCGTCAGTGAGCAGGAATTCGAACAGGTCGTAGACGCGGTCCTCCGAAAGCGCGAAGAACCGTTCCTTGAAAAGACGGCGCGAACCGTCGTTGTCCGCGGCGGGAAGGTCGTCGATCGGCTCCTTGAAGAAAGCGAGACATGATCCTCGCAGCACCGCCGTCCAGACCGTTTTCGAATGGTCCATGGAGGAGACCACCCGGTAAAGGAGATTCCAAAGCGAGTTCGTCAAAGCTGAACCGGAAGGGAAAGAGCCGTTCTCCGCCACAGTAAACCCCCGAAGCCGAATTTTCTTCGATTCGCCCCGCATTCAGGATAGTCGCGCGAGGGGTAAAAAAAAACCCCGGATCGCTCCGGGGTTCCTTCATGCATCTATTGTTTGTCTGAATGGTTGACTGGCCGCCTTGTCCGGTACTCCCCTGGAGGGTTTTACCCTTCCCAATGGCCGGGGACCCAGACCCTCACTTCGGCATTGCCGTAATGGCCGGGGGCCCAGTAGCGCCGGGCCGTGGTGCCGTAATCGTCATCGTCGTCGTATCCGCGGCGATTGCGATCGGCTCTCTCGACCTCCCAGTGCCCCGGGATCCACCGCTGGTCTATCCGGGTTTCGTAATGCCCGGGCACCCACACCTGCTCGGGGGGATAATAATACCCGGGCGGAGGGGCGTATACGGGCGCAGGATATGGTTGCGAATGCGCCATGGCATTGGCAAGAATGCTCAGCCCGATGAACCCCGTCAGGACTTGCCCGGTTGTCGCCCACCCGCGATCCCACGCGGAAACGGGGGCCGCCGTGATCATCGCCAGCATGCACGCCGCTATAACTGTCGCCACTATCTTTTTCATCGCTCTCCCTCCTTAAAAACCGTTCGTTCCTGTCTCTGTAAACCCGGCTTCCCAAGGTTTTGTTTCCCCGGTCAACCGTCAGACGAGGAGAGGGGTCTGGATATTCAAAAGGGAAAACTATTCCGCGGAGATGAGCAGGATCAGCACTCCGGACTGGTGCGGGGGGCCCCCCACCAGCACCATCCCTCCGCGGCTCAATCCGAGAGTCGTCGTCAGGAGGTTCTTCCCGCCTTCCATTATCTGCACGGCGAGGCGGACCTTGTTATCGGGGGCGGCGGCGGGTGTAACCCGCATCGAGCGGCCTCCCGGCAGGCTGAATTCACCGGTCTCCCCAACCGCGAGGGTGCGCCTCATCCTGTCGAGAAGACTGTACGAGGAATAGCTGAACATCGACTGAAGCTTCGTTTTTAGGGTGGAAAGAGACGGGTCTATCGAGGCGCCCTTGTTGGAGGCGACGACGACCCCGATTTCGACTGCCACTGTTGCGGGGGAAGCGGCCTCCACTGTGCCGGCGGCGAAGATGAAAACGATAAGGAAAATCAGCGGAACGGGGTACCCCCGGCTCGTATCACGTCTTGTCATTTTCGATGATCCAGATCACCCGGGGAAGATCCTCTCCACGATCCACGAGCGCCACGGTCGCCGTATCCGACTCGAGCTCCTCGACGGCGACGTCGAAGCTGCGCGGGTGAAACGGCGCCCTGCTCACCCCCGAAGGATAGAACAGCAGGAACAAAACCGCAAGCGCCGCCGCCGCGGGCATCCAGAACCATTTCCTGGCCCATGAAGCGCCCTTGCCCCGGCTCTTTTTTTCCTCGATCCCGGCCTGCACGCGCGTCCAGAGCACGTCGAGCGGGATCGCCTTTTCCGCGGAGCGCGTCGCCGTCCACAGCCGGAGAAGCTCCCCCACCCTTTCATACGAAGCCGCTTCCGCCGCGCACGACCCGCAGGACTCCAGATGCGCCCTGACCTCGGCCGCCTCCCCGGGCGAAAGCATCCCGTCCATCTCTTCCTGTAGAACCCGCAACACCTTCACGCAGTCCATTTTCCTATCCTTCCCTGTATTCCTTCAGGGCGTCCTTCAGCTTCGCGCGCGCGTAATGCAGACGGGACATGACGGTGCCGACCGAGCAACCGAGCACCTTTGCTATCTCGTCGTAAGGGAGCCCTTCAACTTCACGCAGCACGATCACCGCGCGGTGGTACTCGGGCAGATCTCCTATCACCCTCGTCAGCGCCTCCGACAGCTCCCGGTTCTGCGCAAGCTCCTCAGGGGTCCTTGGGTGCGCCGCGAATTCCGGGGCGGACACTTCCCCGGAAAGAAATCTTTCGTCGAGCGGAACGGTGCGCCCCCTCGACGCCTTCCTCCACCGGTCTATCGCCTGGTTCACCAGCAGCCGGTAGAACCAGGTGTAGAAATTCGCGCCGAACCGGAATTCCTTCAGGTTGTAGTAGGCCTTGACGAACGCCTCCTGGACCACGTCGAGCGCCTCGTCGGCATCTCCGGTGATCCCGACCGCCACGCTGAAGGCCCGGCTCTTGTATCTCTCCATAAGCTCCCGGAACGCCTCCTCTCCGCCGCCGAGGGCTTCATGGATCAACTCCTCGTCGGGAAGGCCGGACATGTCCTTTCCGTTCATATGACGCAAAGCTTCCCCGATCTATTCATCGAAATAGAAACGGGAATCAATGGATTTCACCCCAGTTTTTGCCCCGGCCAAGAACAACCGTCAGGGGAACCGAAAGCGAGACGGCTCCCGCCATCGCATCGCGGACGATCGTCCCGGCCTCTTCCGCCTCCCGGTCCGGCGCCTCGGCGATGAGCTCGTCGTGCACCTGCAGGACCAGCCGCGAGCGCATGCCCCGCTCCCTGAACTCCCCGTCTATCCGGATCATCGCCAGCTTTATGATATCCGCGGCGCTCCCCTGGATCGGCGCGTTGATCGCCACCCGTTCGGCCGCTTCCCTGAGCACCTTGTTCTGCGAGTTGATGTCCTTCAGATAGCGGCGTCTCCCCAGGATCGTCTTGACGAACCCATCCTTTCTCCCCTGTTCCTTTACCTGTTCAAGATATCCGCGGACCCCCGGAAAGCGCTGAAAATACTGGTCGATGTACTGGCGGGCCTCCTTCCCGCCAATTCCCAGCTCGCGGGACAGCCCGAACGGGCTCATACCGTAGAGGATGCCGAAATTGATCACCTTCGCGCGCCGGCGCAGCTCCGGCGTGACCCCGGACGGCTCAACACCGAAGACGCCGCATGCCGTGGCCGAGTGGATGTCCTCTCCTTCCAGGAACCCACGGGTAAGCTCGGCGTCGCCGCTCATGTGGGCCAACAGGCGCAATTCTACCTGGGAGTAGTCGGCTCCCACGAAGCAGCATCCCGGGTCCGCCACGAACCCCGACCTGATCCGCTTTCCAAGCTCGGTCCGGACCGGGATGTTCTGGAGGTTCGGGTCGGAGCAGGAGAGCCGGCCTGTGGCCGCCTGGGTCTGGTTGAACGTCGTGTGGATCCGCCCGTCCGCCGGGTCGACCATGCCGGGCAGGACATCCACATAGGTCGATTTGATCTTCGCAAGCGTCCTGTACTCAAGGACCAGCCGGGGGATTTCGTGGGCGTTCCTGAGCTGCTCCAAAACCTCGACGTCGGTTGAGTACCCGGTCTTCGTTTTTTTAACTGGAGGAAGACCCAGTTTCTCGAAGAGAAGGAACGACAGCTGCTTCGGTGAATTGATGTTGAAGTCCGAACCGGCGATCAGGGCCGTTTTCCCCTCGATTTCCCGTATCCCGCCATCCAGCTCCTCCGACAGGACGCGAAAGATCTCCGGGTCGATGCGGATGCCCGCCGCTTCCATCCGGCAGAGAACGGGGACCAGAGGCATGTCCACGTCTCGGAATATCGGGGTGAGGTCGGACTCGACGAGCTTCCGCTCGAGGACTGCTCCCAGGGCGAGAAGGGCCTCCGCGTTCTCCGCGGCCCGCGCTTCCGGGGTTGCTCCTCCGCCCGCTCCTGCGGCGGCCGGATGATGGCGCGCAAGCAGCTTGCCGAAAGTCGGAGTGCCGTCGTCGGGCGCAAGAAGGTACCCGGCCACCTGCAGGTCGAAAAACCGCGAGGGCTCGTTCGCTGGAGGCACGCCATGCCGACGGAACAGGGACTTGCCGTCGAAGAGAAAGGTCTTCGGGCACAGCGATGCCAGGCGTTGCAGTACCTCCGGGATTTCCCCGGCGGGTAAAACGAAAGTCCCTTGCCCGGGTAAGGAAACGCCGAAAACACCTTCAGAGGCGGCGGCGATGGCCGCCTCCCGGAGGGCTTCCTTCCGCGCCCCCTGAAGAATCTCCGATGCCTTCTGCGCGCTTTTCCACGTATCCGGCTTCCCGAAAGCCGTCCCGGCGAGGGGGAGCAGCGGTTCCTCGGAAAGAGAAAGATCATCGAGCAGTTTCCGGAAGCCGAGCTTCCGGAAGAGCTGCGCGACCCTGGCCGTTTCCATCGGCCGCGGCGACAGGGACTCGACGCTTTCCCCCAGGGGAAGGTTCCTGTCTATCGTTACGAGCTTCCTGCACAGCCTTGCGGCGTCGGCGTTCTTCTCGATCTTCTCCTTCCTGCTCCCCTTCAGCCTGTCGGTGTGCGCGAGAAGCTCATCCAGCGAGCCGAACTCCCGGATCAGCTCGGCCGCCGTCTTTTCGCCGATCCCTGGCACGCCGGGGACGTTGTCGGAAGGATCTCCGGCGAGCGCCAGCAGGTCCACCACCTGTTCCGGCCCCACCCCGAAGACGTCACGGACCTCGGCCTCTCCGACCATCCTCTCCTTCAGCCCATCCCGCACGCGGACCCGGGATGAAATCAGCTGGTAGAGATCCTTGTCGGAGGAGATGATGACGACGTCCATCCCCTTTTCCTCCGCGATCCGCGCGAGAGTGCCGATGATGTCGTCCGCCTCGGCCCCGGGGAGCTCGATGCGGCGCACTCCCAGCGCGTCGATCACCTCCTTCACGAGCGGAATCTGGGCGAGGAGGTCCTCGGGGACCTTGAGCCGGTTCGCCTTGTATTGCGGGTACAGTTCATGCCGGGGAGTGGGTTGCGGGGTGTCGAAGGCGGTGGCGATCGCCGCCGGCCGCTCCTCCGAAAGGATCTTCAGAAGGATCCTCGCGACGCCGAGGACCACGTTGGTGGGCGTTCCGTCCGGCGCCGAAAGACGCGGCACACCGTAGAAGGACCGGTAAAGGACGTTATGCCCGTCGATCAGATAGAGGGACGCCATCCGACACCTGCAGGTATTCCACCACGAGCGTTTCCGCGAGGGTGTCTCCCGCACGCTGCCCGTCGGCGTCATAAAAGCCGAGGTAGGTCTCGATGAGGAGGACGGCCAGGCCGATGGTGTAGGCGAGGAAGGGACCGGCGACCGGGATCAGGTAGAACAGGAACGGAGCGGCAATGGTGAGATTGCGCAGCAGCGACGACGGGAAATCCATACCCTCCCGGTCGACGCGGACGACCTTGAGCCCCGTCAGACGCTTCCCCGCGCTGCGCCCGCCGGGAAAGCCGTCGCACATCAGGATGTAGAAAAGTGAAGCGAACGCGCCCGCGGCCCCCGGTAAGTGCCAGAGCGACATGGCGATGATGAGGTCGGCGGCCTTGGCCACCATGCGGGATAGGTAACGGGCCCGTCGCGCGTCCTTGAAAAGCTCCCTCTGGTCCTGCCAGCGGATCGCCATCCCTGTCACGCCGCTCCGCGCGTGAAAAACAAGAAAGCCATCGCGGGGCGGCGGTTTCCCGGCTGGATCACGAAGTGGATCGACTCGAACCGGTACCCCCCGGACGTCCATCGGTTCAGCGTCTCTTCAATCGCCTGGTCGGTGACGTCCGTCAATTCCGCCACCTTGTATTCGGTCCCGGCGTCCGCCGTTTCCGCAGCCATGCTCATCTCGCGAGGATCCTCGCAGCATCCTTGGCGGAATAGGTGAGGATGAGGTCGGCGCCCGCCCGCTTGATCGCCGTGAGTATCTCCATCATCAACCTCTCCCCGTCGATCCACCCCAGCTTCGCCCCCGCCTTGACGATCGAGTATTCCCCGCTGACGTTATATGCCGCAACAGGCAGGTCGAACGATTCGCGCACCCTGCAGATTATGTCGAGATACGCCAGAGCGGGCTTGACCATCACGATGTCCGCTCCTTCCTGCACGTCGAGGGCGACCTCCCTCAGCGCCTCGCGCGCATTGGGGGGATCCATCTGGTACGATCGGCGGTCGCCGGACTTGGGCGTGCTGCCGGCGGCGTCGCGGAACGGGCCGTAGAAGCCGGAGGCGTATTTCGCCGCGTAGGACATGATGGGGAGGCCGGCGAACCCTTCAGTGTCGAGCGCTTCCCGGATGGCGGCCACGCGCCCGTCCATCATGTCGGAGGGGGCCACCATGTCGGCCCCGGCGCGCGCGTGGGTGACCGCGCTCCGGGCAAGGATGTCGAGCGTCGCGTCGTTGTCCACGTCCCCGTCGGCGGTCAGGATTCCGCAATGGCCGTGGTCGGTGTACTCGCAGAAGCAGACGTCGGTGATCACCAGTATGCCGGGAACGGCGTCCTTGACCGCGCGGACAGCCGTCTGGATTATCCCTTTGTCCGAGCAGGCATCTTTCCCCAGCGGGTCCTTCTTCGCGGGAATGCCGAACAGAAGGATCGCGGGGATCCCCAGCGACTTGACCTCCTTCACTTCCTTGACCAGGTTCTCGACGCTCAACTGGAAGACACCCGGCATGGAAGGGACTTCCTTGCGGATCCCCTTCCCGGCGGCGGCGAAGAGCGGGTAGATCAGGTCGTCCACCGAAAGTCTCGTCTCCCTGACCATCCGGCGGAAAAGCTCGTTTTTCCTGAGGCGCCGCGGGCGATATTCGGGGAAGTTCATCGTTCCGGTCCTCCATGTGGCGTATGGGAAGCGAGGCGGGCTTCGATCGCCTCCATCATTCCCTCCAGCGTATATTTTTCGGGCATGATGTCCACCGCAAATTTCTTTTTCGCGACGGCCAGGGCGGTCACTTCCCCGATAGCCGCCAACAGGCTCCGCGATAGCACGTTCGAAGCCTCCCTTTCCCCAAGCAGAATGAAGAAATTCCTGAATGCGGAGGGAGACGCGAAGGCGCACACGTCAGGGGGCTTTTCGATGATACTCCGCGCGGTGAGCTCGTCCTTCTCCGGGAGCCCGTTGCGGTATACCGTCACCTCTTCGACCGACCCGCCATGCCGTCGTATTTCCTCGGGGAGCGTCTCGCGGCCTTCGAACGCCCGGGGAAGGAGGAAACTCTTCCCTGCGATCCCCTCGCTCCGAAGGACGTCCACCAGCCCTTCGGCCGTGTGCAGCGCAGCTGTGAGATCGGCCGGGAAACCCATGCGCAAGAGCTCGCGGCTCGTTCCGGGCCCCACGCTCGCCACACGGACGCCCGCGGGCGGACGCGATACTCCGGTCTCGGCCGCCCGCGCGAGGAAAAACCTCGCCGCGTTGGAGCTTGCGAACAGAATCCAGTCGAAGGAGGACAACCGCGAAAGCGCGCGGTCGATCGGGGCGGTATCCTCGTGGGGGACGAGCCGGATCGTCGGGAATATCACAGGTTCACCCCCGCGCCCCCGGATCAGCGCGGCGAACTCCTCCGCCTGTTCCCCGCCGCGGGTCACCAGTATCCTTTTCCCTGCCAGCGACATTTTCCTCAAGCGGCCCGCCGTCCGCGCTATTTCCCGGAGGCGCGGTAGACTTCGTCCAGGATCTCCCTGGCGCCGCGCGCCAGGAGCTTCTCCGCCAGCTCCACTCCGAGCGCCTCAGGGTCGGCGACCGTTCCGATGGCACTTCCCCGAAGGATCTCCGAGCCGTCCGGCCGGCCCACCAACCCTTCGAGGAAGATCCCGTCCCCTTCCGTCCTTCCGTATGCGGCGATGGGCACCTGGCATCCGCCCTCAAGACGCTTGAGAAACCCGCGCTCGGCCCGGACCGCGAACCCGGTGTCGCGGTCGTTCAGAAAAGCCACCGCCTCCCTGGTCCCGAAGTCGTCCCTGCGAATCTCTATTCCGAGCGCTCCCTGCCCGATCGCGGGGAGGGACGTCTCGGTGGAAAGGAACTGCGTGATCCTGCCCTCCCAACCCAGTCGAAGAAGCCCGGCGGCAGCCAGGATGATCGCGTCGAACTTGCCTTCCTCCATCTTGCGGATCCGTGTGTCCAGGTTCCCGCGGTTGTCGACGACGACCAGGTCGGGCCGAAGGCCCAACAGCTGAGTCTGCCGGCGCAGCGAGCTGGTCCCCACCCGGGCGCCCTTCGGCAGGTCCTCGAATCGGGACACCTTGTTGGAAAGAAACGCGTCACGCGGATCTTCGCGCTTGGTGATAGCGACTATCTCGAGTTCCCGTGGAAGGTCCGTGGGGACGTCCTTCATCGAGTGGACGGCGAGATCTATGTTGCTCGCGAGCAGCGCCTCCTCGATCTCCTTGACGAAGAGCCCCTTGCCGCCGACCCGCGCCAGCGGGACGTCCAGTATCATGTCGCCGGTCGTCTTGATCCTGACGATCTCGACCTTGCCCCCGGTCCTTCGCTCCACTTCCGCCCGTATGTGCTCGGCCTGCCACAGGGCGAGCTTGCTCCCGCGGCTGCCGAGACGGATTACTCCATAGCCACTACCCACTTTTTCCTCCATTCCGGCTGAGCTGCGGGCGCCCAGCGAGGAAGATGCGAGCCGCCAGCTCCAGCCGGAAGCATTTTTATTTCGGCGGTTCTTCCGTCTGTGGCTCCTGCGCTCCGTCCTCCGGCAGGTCGAAAAGTTCCCGTATGGTCGCAACCAGTTCCGTCATGTCGCGTCCCTCGACGTCTTTCTTCATCGCCGCGATCGGCGGGTGCAGCACCTTGTTGAGGATCGCCGAGGCCAGCGCCTCGACCACCTTCCTCGTTTTCTGATCGTCCGCGCCGAGCATCGCGATCGCCTTCGCGACCTCCGCGTTCTTCACCTCCTCGAACTTCTTCCGGAGCATCACGATCGTGGGGGTTACCTGCTGCGCCTCGAGCCACCGGAAAAAGCTCTGCACCTCCGCAGCCACGATCTCCTCGGCGATCTGCGCCTCCTTCTGCCGTTCCTCGAGGTTCGTCTCGATCACGTTATTCAGATCGTCGATGTCGTAGACGTATACGTTGTCTATCTGGTTGGCATCCGGATCTATGTCCCTGGGAACCGCCATGTCGATGAAAAACATGGGTCTGTTCTTCCGGATCCGTATGACATCCTCCACGTCCTGCTTCTTAAGGATGAAGTGGGGGGCGCCGGTGGAGGAGAGAATGATGTCGGCGGCCTTCAGGTGTGACAGGAGCTCGTCGAACCTTATGGGTCTGCCGTCAAACTCCTCCGCGAGCTTTACGGCCCGCTCGAAAGTGCGGTTCGTCACGATGATCCCCTTTACCCCGGCGGCGAGAAGGTGGCGCGCGGCGAGTTCGCACATCTCCCCCGCGCCGATGAGCATGACCGTCTTGTCCTTCAAGGTCCCGAAGATCTTCTTCGCCAGCTCCACCGCGGCATAGGAGACCGATACCGCGGAACTCGCCACCTTGGTCTCCGTGCGCACCCGCTTGGCGACAGAGAACGACTTGCTGTAGAACTTGTCCAGGATCGGTCCGATCGACCGGAACTCGGATGCGTACCCGTACGCGTCCTTGACCTGGCCCAGGATCTGCGGCTCGCCCAGCACCATCGAGTCGAGGCTGCTCGCGACGCGGAACAGGTGCTTGATCGCTTCAACCCCTTCATGGTGGTAGAGGTATCCGTTCAGCTCTTTCAATGGAATGGCGTGGTAAGAAGCGAGAAACTCCTTTACGGCCTCGGCGCCCTTGTACGGTTCGCCCGCGAGGACGCACACCTCGACCCGATTGCACGTGGAGAGGATGACCCCCTCGGCGATACCCTCGCGCTCGACCAGCCCCCGCAGCGCGTGCCCGACCGCCTCCGCGGGAAAGGCGAGCCGCTCGCGGATCTCGACCGGCGCTGTCCGGTGATTCAGGCCCACTATGACGATGCCGCTCATCGGATAACCGGTAACCTCTCGCTCACCCGGAGAGGCTGGTGTAGGAGTGCAGCCCCGGCAGAAGCAGGTTGACCCCCAGGAAGGTGAATATGACGGCGCAGAACCCGACGATGGCCAGGATCGCCGCTTTCCTCCCCCTCCATCCGACCGTCAGGCGCCCGTGGAGGAGCGCGGCGTAAAGGAGCCACGTTATCAGGGACCAGGTCTCCTTCGGGTCCCAGCTCCAGTAGGACCCCCAGGCGTACTCGGCCCATATGGAGCCGGTTATGATCCCAAGCGTGAGCAGAGGGAATCCGACGGTCAGGCACTTGTAGTTTATCTCGTCCAGCACATCCAGCGACGGCAGGCGCTTGAAGATCGCCCCCAGCCGCTTCCGCTTTACCTCCTTCTCCTGGAGGAGGTACATGATCCCCGCGCCGAAGGCCACGGCGAATACCGCGTCGCCGATGAACAGCAGGATGACGTGGACCGGGAGCCAGTAGGAATTCAGGGCGGGAGCGAGACGCGCCACTTCCCCCGACTGGAAGGCGGCGAAGATGCTGAAGATGAAGCCGAGCGGAGCGATGAAGGCGCCAAGCACGCGGAGGTTGTAGCGCATCTCGGTGACCAGGAACACGGCCACGATCGCCAACGCGAAGAACGAGAGCGACTCGAACAGGTTCGTTATGGGGGTGTAGCCGGCCGCGATATAACGCCCCACGAACCCGATCGCGTGGAGCGCGACCCCGATGAGGAGGAACATCCTCCCCAGCTTCGCTCCCCTCTCCTTGAGCGTGATTATGAAATACAGGTACAGGAGGGCGCCGGCCAGGTAGAAGGCGGCCGTGACCTTCAGCAGTGTAATGTGCATCTGATTATCTTAAACCACGTGATGCGCCGGTAACAAGAACTACTCCAGGCCTGCGCCGGCTCCCGGTCCAAGATCAGTACTGCTCGTCTTTCCACATTTCCTTGGTGAATCTCACGACCTTGTTGCGGCCCGTCTCCTTGGCGTTGTAGAGCGCCACGTCGGCGAACTTGATCGCCTGCCAGAAGCTCGCAGCGTCCGTGGGATATTCCGCCACGCCGAAGCTGATCTCCTTCCGCACGACGCCCCTGGCCGTCTTGACCTGGTTCACGCCCACCGCCGCGCGGATCCGCTCGGCGACCTCCATGGCGGCGTCCTTGCAATCGGGCATGACCACGAGGAACTCCTCGCCTCCGAACCGGATCACCAGGTCGCTCGCTCGCACGCTGCGGGCGATCACGTTCGCGGTTTCTCGAAGGACGACATCGCCGGCGTCGTGGCCGTAGGTGTCGTTGACCTGCTTGAAAAAATCGAGGTCTCCCATGAGCAGGCCGACCCTTGTGCCGTGCCGCTCCGCGGTCGCGATCAGGATTTCGGTGTACTCCTCGAGGAAGCGGCGGTTGTGCAGGCCGGTGAGCACGTCGCGCAGCGACGATTCCCGAAGCGTCTCCGTGAGCCGCTTCGCCTCGATCACCGGAAACGTCTCATGGATGAACCGGCGCGCCTGGGCGACCTTCGTCGCGCTTGCGCCGCCGTCCTCCCCCCGGAACACGAACTGGGCCACGCCGCCCGTGGCGCCGCCGATGATCATCGGAACGCAGATGTGCTGGACTCCCTCCATGTTGAAGTGCCGGCACACGCCCGGGAACTCCGCCGACGCGATCGTCTCGCCCGTCTTCTTCGCCCGGCAGAGGTTCGCGTTCACGAAGATCTCCTCTTTGCAGGCGCTTTCCATGTCGCCGCCCGACGTGAGCGCGCAACGGATGCGGTTCTTGTGGCCGTCGACGTCGTAAATGTTGTAGGCGTCGAGGCCGTGCTGGGCGAACTCGTGCCCAAGGCGCAGGTAGACGTCGTCCACCGAGTCGTCCTCCTCGATCACCTTTTTGAAGGTGCCGATCTCGAGGAGCGACCGGAGCAGGCGGTTCACCTGTTCGGAAAGCGTGCCGACCTCGTCGCGCGAACGGACGACGATCGGGGTGCGCAGGTCGATCTCGCCTTCGGCGAGACCTTTGATGCATCGCGTAAGTTCACCGAGCGGGCGGATCAGGGATCGCGTGATAAGGACGGAGAAGAAGATCAGGGGAGGAATGGCGAACAGGGTCGCCACGATGACGACGTTCCGGTAGATCGGATCGCGCGCGGCATACGCGCCGAGCACCCCGAGGAGCAGGTACCATCCGGCGGTCGACGTGCTGAAGATCCAGATCTTCTGCCGGATCGGACGCCGGAAAAGAAAAAAGGAGCGGACAAAGGCCCACTGCGAGGACGAGGTTGCCATCAATGACTCCTATTTGCATTAGTGAATCGCCGCCCTCCGGCGTCCCTTATCTTATCGCAGTAACCCGTCGGCATATTTAATGATAAAACGCGATTCCCGCGTGGAGGGGGCCCCCCGCAAGCCGCCGTGATAGGATGGGCGCGTGAGAGACGCCGTACGCATCTTTCTGGCCGCGTCCCTGCTCGCGGCATCGGCCCTGTCGGGTTGCGCCGCGAAGCTCCCGATCGACGAAGGAACGCTGGTCATCGCCCTCCCGGGCACACCCACGAGCATCGACCCCAGGCTCGCCACCGACGCCTACGGCGAGCAGATCCTCCAGATGACCCATGCCTTCCTGATCAAGAGGGACGCCGCGGGAAACCCGCTCCCGGACCTCGCGGAAAGCTGGAAGGAAATATCCGCCACGGAGATCGTCTTCCGGCTGCGAAAGGGGGCGCGCTTCCACGACGGACGCGAAGTGACCTCCGCGGACGTGCGGTACACGTTCGAATGGATCCTCGATCCGAAGAACCTTTCCCCGCACCGCGCCACATACGAGAAGATCCTGCGGATCGAGACTCCCGATGATCACACGGTCCTCTTCCGGCTGAAGGAGCCGTTCGCCCCGTTTCTGATCGGAATGGCGCGCGGGATCGTCCCGGCAGGGTCCGGCGCAAGAGGATACAACCCCGTGCCCGGCGCCGGTCCTTACAAGATCGACGATTTCCGGCCGGATGAAGGCGCGGCGCTATCCCGGTTCGACGGGTATCACGGCCGCGCACCGGCAATCGCCAAGGTCCTTGTGAAGTTCGTCCCCGACAGCAACGTCCGGTTCCTGGAGCTTAAGAAAGGGAGTGTGAACTTCGTTCTCAACGGCGTGGATCCGGACCTGCT
>Ga0334722_10001111_pt1 | contig 35131 bp, 34 predicted proteins | sample C3_bottom_MG_FD_207210 | JGI IMG/M metagenome (GOLD analysis project Ga0334722, IMG submission 207210) | Sediment microbial communities from Yellowstone Lake, YNP, Wyoming, USA - C3_bottom | ecosystem: Environmental > Aquatic > Freshwater > Lake > Sediment | place: USA: Wyoming | collected... | reverse complement strand
CTTCACCGACGGGCTTGAACTTTACAGCAAGTACGTTTATGATATGGAGGAAGCGGCGGCGTAGAAACAACCACAAATGGGGCTTAGCCGGAAGGCCAACCGTAAACGCAATTAGTGACTACCGCACATAATTCAACTAAACCGAAAAGTAACGAACAGAACGCTCACCCTTTCTTCACCCAGCAGTGCGGGTCGGGCGAGTTGAAGTCCCCGGTCATCGCGTAGGCGCGCGCGGTGCACCCGCCCAGGCATTCCTCGTAGTGCTTGCAGGTCTTGCACTTCTCCTTCGGCTCCTTGTTCCGCATCTTCCCGAGCACGTCAGAGTTGTCCCACAGGTCCTTCAGGTCGTCTTTCAGTAAATTGCCTATCACGACCGGGATGAAGCCGCACGGCGTCACGTCCCCGTTCGCGCGAATGTTGAGCGATAGCTTCCCGCAGGTGCTCCCCTTGACTATCGCCTTCTCGGGCGACTTGTGTATCGAGGCCGTGATCGGGTCGTCGAGCGAAATCCTGATGCCGGTCTCCTTGGAGCGGAGCTCTATCGCCTTCATGTAGAAGTCGAGCCACTCCTTGGGGTCCAGGTCGAGCTCGTCCTTGTTCGTCATGCCGAGCCCGGTGCACTTGAAGTTGTGCAGCGATATCTGCTCCGCGCCCAGGTCCTTCGCCTGCTGGACAAGGGCGTCGAACTCGTGGTGGTTTATGCGGCATATGACGGACGAGATGGTCAGCCGGACGCCTTCGTCACGCAGGTATTTCGCCGCGTCCGTCGCCCTTTTGTGGCTGCCCTTCACGTTCCTGAACGTGTCGTGCGTCTCCGGGTCGGTGCTGTCTATGGATATGCCGACCGTCTTGAAGCCGGACTCCTTCGCCTTTCTGGCCGCGTCTGCGTCCATCAGGAAGCCGTTCGTGTTCATGGATACGTTGTACCCGAGCCCGGTGGCATAAGAGGTCAGCTCGAAGAGGTCCTTGCGGAGAAGCGGCTCGCCGCCCCCGAAGTTGATGAACGGCACCTTGTACTCCGCGACCTTCCGCATTATCTCCTTGACCTGACCGGTCTCGAGCTCCTCCGCCTTCTCTGGCCGCGAGTAGCAGTGGCGGCAGAGGAAGTTGCACCGAAACGTCAGCGTCCAGTTAATCGTGATGGGTGAAAACGGAATCTTCGGCTTACTGTTCATAGCTGATCCAACCTCTCGACTTCAAGTCGTCCAAAAATGCGTGCACGTCGCCCGCAAGGGTCTCCCTGTCGACATCGAACATCAGTAGAAGCTCGCCTACCACCGCTTCTTCAGTACGGCTACCGTCTATGAGCTTCCATATCTCGCCGCCCAGGATGTTCAGCTGGTGCATCGTCCCGGACACTATGAGGAGCACGGTACCTTCTGAGCCCGCGTCCTCGCCGCGCCCCATCGCGTTTATCACTTCCTCCCTGGCCTCTTCTTCCTCGCGCCAGACTACGTCGGGGTTCCTGAATATTTTATGCATGGGCCAAGGTCTCTCCAGATAATATTAATAAACGTACGCCTTCGCCGGGGACGCAATCACTATGGCAGCGGCTGCGGCAATTCAACTTTTTTGCTTAGCGCGGGCTCGACCAGCACCCTGCCGATATAGTCGTCCCGGTCGTGGTCGAATATCTTCTTCCTGATATACTTCATCTCCGTGGTGCCCCACCAGTTGCGCGTCGCATCCAGGTCCTCCTTCTGACCGTCGCCGAGCTTCATATCGTACTCGGAGTTCCCGAAGATGTTGTTAAACTTTATCGTGGAGCCCTCGGCCTCCTGACGGCAGAATATGCCGGTCTTGTTCTTCGTAATCGTGTTGTGGTGGATGGACGGGCTACCCTTCCAGTACCTTATCCCGATGTCCAGCCCCTCCATCCTGCAGCCCGCGACCTCGACCTGCCCGCCCTTCATCCTCACCCCGCCGAAGCTGTTGTCGGTGAACGTGCAGCCGGACACCGTCAGGTCGCTGTCGTGCAGGTGCAGGCCCCATCCCCCGTAGCTGAAGTCGCAGTCCCGGATGGAGCTGCCGTGGCTCTCGAACAGCTTTATCTCGCCCCAGTCGCCGGGCGCCGGCCTGTCCGAGCCGGACGTGAAGGCTATCCTCGCACCCGGCTTTCCGTCCGCTATGAAAGTGCCCTTGACCAGCATGCCGGAATCAGAAAGCCCCTTCTCGTCGAGCTTGCCCGGCACGAAGAGTACCTTCGCACCAGGCTTGACGGTAAGCGTCACGCCCTTCTCGACCACAAGCTGGCCCTCGACCTTGACCGTCCCGGACCATACGGTATTGGACGTCATGCTGTGCGCAAATGCAGGCGGCGCATATATTATGAACACCGCCGCGACCGCCGCGTATATAAACCTCGCCGTCATTTAATCGTCCCTGTGATAACGTTCTTCATCATCGGCTCGAATGTCACCTTGCCGAGCGCCTCGTCCGAGGACTTGTCGAAGATAGTCTTCTCTATGGCCTTCGCGTCCGTCGTGCCCCACCAGTTGTCCGTCGCGTCAACGCCGTTCGGGTTCTCTTCGGCCATCGCTATGTTGTATTCCTTGTTGCCGTGGATGTTGTTGTAATTTATCTTCGTCTGTGGGGCCAGGTAGAGGTAGACACCCTTGCCGTTGCCCGTTATGTCGTTGTATGCGATGCGCGCGTCCGTGCCTTCCCTTATCCATATCCCGTAGAACTGGTTGTCCGCTATGTCGTTGAACGCGATGTTCGCTATGGCGTTCCTGAATGCAATGCCGGAGAGGTTATCGTAAATCCTGTTGTGCTCGATGAACATCCAGCACGGGTGGTTGAAGTCCGCCTTCTTGAAAGAGAGCGCGGTCCCGTTCTGCGAGAATACGTTGTTCAGTATTACCGCGGTCGAGGCATGGTTGTGCACGCCGTTGTAGGCATAGTACACGCGGCAGAACTCTATCACGTTCCCGTTGCTACCGAGCAGGTTTATCGCGCCCCATGAGCCGGGCTTCGCGGCCTTGTCGGACGACGTGAAGACTATCGGCTGGTCGGCGGTGCCCACTGCGAGTATCCTGCCCCGGACGATTATCTCCGCGCCGGGGAAGTAGGGCGAGTCGAGCCCCATCATGTTCCGGCCGCCGTTATCCTCGAGCTTCGGCTCTATGGTGTCGAACCTTATTACCGTGCCGGGCCGGATGGTGAGTGTCGCGCCCTCCTTCACGAAGACGTCGCCCGTAATCCTTATCCTGCCCTCCCAGACCGTGTCCTCGGTAATCGAGAAAAGGCCGAACTCCTTTTCCTTCAGGTTGCCCGGTTCGTAGGCCTCTATACTGGATGAAAGCTGCGCGCAGCCGGTGGAATAACCCGCGATTACCGCCAGTATAAGCAATATGAAAAAGCGCATTGACTTTGACAAAGCCGCCTCCTTTTTCTACGCAGTCCCTAACGCAGTTTGTCCTTTAGTTTGCCGTTCACCGCATCCAGGCGTTTTTTCACCCCGGCGTCGCCGTCCCTGACCTTCAGCGCTTTAGTATACCAGCCCGCGGCCTCCCTGTATTTCCCCTCTTTGTCCGATACCATGCCGAGGCTGTCGAGCGCGTCGAAGTCCTTCGGGTCGACCTTGAGTATCTCCATGAACTCGCCCCTTGCCTTGTCAAGCTTACCCTGGCGTATGTATACCATCCCCAGCTTGTTACGTGTCAGGGTGTCCTTCGGGGTCATCTGTATCACCATCTGGTACTCCATCACAGCGACGGAGTCCGGCAACAGCTCACCCTCGTAATGCGCCGACGCGCAGACCGGGAATACTATAACAACAAGAACTCCTATAACTAGAAATTTTACCATATTGCTCCAGCCTTTGTCACGGATGGTGCGGATTATTGAATCACGCCCTCTGAGCCGGTAGTTTCCGGGCTTCCTGAAAACGGGCGTCAGCTCGTTTGAAGGTTAGCCCGTAACGCCCCGGCGAATGGGCGGGTTCTATAATACGCGCCAGACGGGACTTCAACGCGCCTTTATTTGCTTACCTGTACCGCCCCCGCCTTCGGCGGAAACGGGCCGGGTGCGACCGGTGCGAATTCTACCTTTCCGAGCGCCGGGGCGGACGACTTGTCGAATACCATCGCGGCCACCCTCCTCTCGTCCACGGTGCCCCACCAGTTGCCGCGCGCGTCCACGTCCATCGCCCCGTTGTTGTCTATCCCGTAAAGGCCGTTCAGGGCCAGGTTGTTGCCGGTGATGCGCACGCCAGAGTCCTCGATGGAGACGCCGGAGTTTCCGTTCCCGGTTATGTCGTTGCCCGTGACGTCGCCCTTCGAGTGTTTGAGGTACACGCCGCTCTCGTCGTTAGATACGACGGAGTTGTCCATGACCTCGACCTCCGCCGACTCGGCCGATATACCCTTCCGGTTGCCCGCGAGCGTGTTCCCGGACAGCCGTGCCTTGTTCTCGCGAAGAGTTATCCCGTTTATCAGGTTGCCGGTGAGGGTGTTGCCCGTTATCTCAGCCTCGCCGTACAGGAAGCGTATGCCCCAGTAGTTGTCGGAAATCCTGTTGCCTGTAATCTTGAGCTTCGAGTCTTTGAATACAACCGCGCCCTTGTTGTCAGTTATCTCACAGCCGCTGATAGTCAGCTCCGAGTCCTGGCACTGGACGCCCAGGTAGTTGTGCCTGAGCTTGCAGTTCGACAGGACGCCCTTCGAGAAGTGCATGTGGAAGCCACGGTATCCGTACTCGATGATACAGTGGTCGAGCACGTTCTCCTTGCCCTCGCTCACCATTATGTTGAGCGCGCCCCAGTCTCCAGGCCTCTTTTTCTCCTCCGCGGACGTGAACGTTATGGGCCTGTCATCCGTGCCCTTCGCGATTATCCGGCCCTGCACGTATATCTCGTTCTCTCCGATGCCGTCCCCGTCGGTGTCCGTCTTCGTGAACTTCACGACCGTGCCGGGCATGACAGTCAGTGTAGCCTCAGGCGCGAACTGCACCACGCCGTCGATTACGACCGTCCCGCTCCAGGTCTGGTCCTTGTTGAACGTCTGGTCGTGCAGCCGCGTTACCTCGTCCGCAAATACCACGGAAGGAAACAATAAAACAAATACAAGGAACGTCAACTTCATGAAACCTCAAGACCGTACTTTTCTTTCGGGTGAAAGAAAAGTACCAAAAGAAAGCCGCGATTTAACGGCGGAAAACCTATACCAGAGAGATATCCTTAACCGAGTTCAAGAAAGCCCAAATCCCCAACAAAGTAATCAGGACCGCGCTCGCCATCGCCACATACGGGGCGAACCTCTCCGTGTCTATCAAATGCCCGGCATGTTTCGCGGCCTTGACTACCCCTATGCCGATTGCAACAAGCGTCATGGCAAGCCCGAGCGAGAACACCAACACGATCGTGACCCCCTTGGCAAGCTGGCCGTTGGCGACCGCTGCAAGAAGGAGCACGAACGCCGCCGGACAAGGCACTATACCGCCCGAAATCCCGAGCACGAACAACTGCCAGAGACCGACACTCTCGCCCGGCTGCGGATGGTTGTGGGTATGCCCCAGGAACCCGTGCGAATGGCCGTGCCCGTCGTCGTGTCCATGGTCGTGATTATGTCCATGCTCGTGGTCATGCCCGTGTTCATGTTCATGGTCGTGGTCGTGCCCGCCGTGGTGGTGGTGACGGAGCCGGTGTATCGCCTTCCACCTGCTGACCATCATCACGCACCCGACACCGAGTATCAGTATCGCCGCGATGAAACCAAGATACGCGTGCAGCTGCTCCTTTGAATACCCCAGTGCCGCGTACTTGACGAGCACCGCGAGCACGATGATGCTGAACGTATGGGTGATGGTCACGATTACGCCCAGTAGCGCAGCCTCGTATACCTTCCCCTTCGACCCTACCAGGTAGGCCGCGACTACGGTCTTGCCGTGCCCCGGCTCAAGCGCGTGGAATGCGCCGAGCACGAACGCCGCGATATAAAATCCCGCCAGACCACTCCCCTGCAGCCAGCTCAAGAATTCAGTCATCCTAATCCCTTGTTAGAAAGTCCCGTTCGTTTTTCTCGACCTTGCAGCCCGCAAGGACCGGCCTGCTCCTCTTGATGGACACTACGCCGTATTCGCAGGACCTTACCGTGCAGCCGGATATTTCGGGCCTTGAGCCGCCCGCGCATACGATACCGTACCGGCAGTCGTCTATCCGGCATCCGGCCAGCCTGGGCGACGAGTGGTACACCGAGACGCCCGTGTCCGCCATCGCGAACTCGGCCCCGGCAACCACGCTCCCGGACGAGGCCTCGCCGTCGAATATCACGCCGCCCCAGTCGCCCCTCTGCGGCTTCCTGCCGTCAGCCGCGTCCGTCGCCGGCCCGAAGCGCACCGGGCGGTCCTTTTCGCCCTGCGCCATAAGCTTACCGCGTACAAGGAGCTCGGTCTGCATGGACAGGAACATCGGCTCTATCTTCGAGCTGTCGCTCATCGCGAACAGCACCTTCGTGCCCGGCGCTATAGTAAGGGTCACGCCCTCCGGCACGAGCACGTCGCTTGCCACGATTACGACGCCCGACCAGGTCGTGTCCTTCTTTATGACGCCCTCTGCCGTCAGCGGCCCGTCCGCGCCCAGCACACGCGCGGTGAACACTATCGCGAGGCAGAAACCGGCAAGAACGTATTTAAAACTGCGTATTGCGATATGCATGGTTGATTGTCTTTATTGCAATTTTCGTTCCAGGCAACGCTGCTCGCAACATATTGTCATTGCGAGGAGTCCCACTGAGGCGGGACGACGCGGCAATCCCCGTACTTAAAGGGCTGAGATTGCCACGCTCCGCTCGCAATGACACAAAAAACAAACTCATCGGGCACCCGAACCGCCCCTTTATAAGACGAAAATCTGTCATTCCTCCAAATCAGACGACACCAGCCCGTACTTCTCGAGCTTGTACCGGAACGTGCTCCTCTTCAGCCCAAGGGCGTTTGCCGCAGCCGTCTGGGAGCCGCCGTTTTCACCGAGCGCCTTCACTATAAGCTGTTTTTCCAGTTCTTCGAGCATGTCGGTAAGGCTGCCAGCGCCTTCCGGTACCTTGAGCCCGTCCCCGGTATCGGACGTGCCCCGGAGCGTAAGGGGCAGGCTCGCGGGTGAGATGGAGCCGCCTTTTTCCAGCACGACCGCGCGCTCGATTATGTTTTCGAGCTCCCTTACGTTCCCCGGCCAGTCGTACCTCACAAGCATGTCGAGCGCAGGGCCGTCTATCCCGTCTAACTTCTTGCCGGTCTCCGTGCTGAACCGGGCGAGGAAGAAATGCGCAAGCTCGGGTATGTCCTCGCGCCGCTCCCTGAGCGGGGGCAGGCTTATCGCCACGACGTTCAGGCGGTAGTAGAGGTCCTCCCGGAACCGCCCGTCCTTCACCGCGGCCATCAGGTCCTTGTTCGTCGCGGCTATTATCCTGACGTCTACCTTTATAGTCTTCTCGCCGCCTACGCGCTCGAACTCGTGCTCCTGGAGCACGCGCAGGAGTTTCAACTGGGTGGTGACCGGAATCTCGCCTATCTCGTCTAAGAATATCGTCCCGTTGTGCGCGAGCTCGAAGCGCCCCGCCTTCTGCTTTATCGCGCCGGTGAACGACCCCTTCTCGTGCCCGAAAAGCTCCGACTCGAGCACGCCTTCGGCCAATGCCGCGCAGTTCAGTATCACCAGAGGCTTGCCCTTCCGCCTGCTGTTGTAGTGTATCGAGCGGGCGATAAGCTCCTTGCCTGTCCCGGACTCGCCCTGTATGAGCACGCTCGCGTTAGTCTCCGCTACCCGGCTCACCAGGTCGTAGACCTCTTCCATCCTGGGGCTCTTGCCGATTATCCCGGTGAAGCGGTACTGCTGCTCGAGCTCTTTGTGCAGTGCGCGGTTCTCGTTCACGAGCCGCTCGCGCTCCAGCGCCTTCTCGACGACCAGCTTTATCTCCTCCACCTGGAAGGGCTTGGTAAGGTAGTCGTAGGCCCCGAGGCGCATGGCCTCTACCGCGGACTGGAGCGACCCGTACGCGGTTATCATCACCACGTTCAGGCTTAGCTCCTTCTCTTTTATCTTCTTTAAAAGCTCGATGCCGTTCATGCCCGGCATCTCGATGTCTAAGACAGCCAGGTCGAAGTCCTCGCTCGCCATGGCCTCGAGCGCGTCGCCGCCCTTCTCGAACGCGGTGACGAAGTAGCCCTCCTTGCCGAGCACCTTGCCGAGCAAGCTCCTCATCCCCGGCTCGTCGTCCACCACCAGTATCTTTTCACCCGGCATGCTGTACCCGCCTGTTGGACATATTTTGTCCGCCTATTATATCCCAAACACGCTTGTCTCTCAAGCACTTTCCGGCGTTTCGGGAGTATCCGCGCCGCCATCCACTGGTAGCGAGACCGTGAACGTCGCGCCCTCGCCATGCGCGCTTTCTACAAAAATCGAGCCGCCCTGCTCTTCGAGTAACCTCCGGCAAATGGCAAGACCCAGCCCAGTCCCCTCGCCGGGCCGCTTGGTCGTGAAGAACGGGTCGAATATCCTGCCCAGGTCGCCAGCGGGGACTCCGCCCCCGGTGTCCCTGAAGACGGCCTTCACCTTGCCGGCCTTTTCGTCGAATGACAGCCTCACAAGTATCTTCCCGCCGTCCGGCATCGCCTGCACCGCGTTCAGCATAAGGTTCATGAACACCTGTTTAAGCCTGTCCGGGTCGGCCATTATCTCCGGCACGCCTGCCTGTATGTCCATTATCACGTTTACGTTCCTGAAAAGCCTCTGGGAAGTCGCTGAGTCCACGGTGCGCCTTATCACGTCCTCAACGTCGGTTTTGATGACCCCGAGCACGGGCGGCCTCGAGAAGTCCAGCAGGCCGCGCACTATCCTCTTGCAGCGCTTGCTCTCCTCGACTATCGTCATAAGGTCCTCGCGCCTCGGGTCGCCGTCCGGCATGTCCTCGAGCAGAAGCTGGGCGAACCCCAGTATGACGCCGATGGGGTTGTCTATCTCATGCGAGAGCCCGGCCGCGAGCTGACCCACCGCGGCCATGCGCTCCGAGCGGACGAGTTCGCCCTGGAGCTCCTTCAACTCCCCGTTGGCCGCAAGCAGGCTCCTGTTCGCCTCTTCTAAGTCGCGCCTGTGCTCCTTGAGAGAAAGGGCCATGAGGTTGAACGACCGGCCGAGTTCGCCTATCTCGTCCTTGCTCGTGACGTCCACCAGGTAGTCGAGGTTGCCGCGCGATATCTCGCCCGCGCCTTCCTTGAGCCTCAGCACCGGGCCAGTGAGCTTGGCTGAGAACAGTGCGGCCAGCGCGATGCCCACGACTATGAAGAACCCGGCCAGCAGCATGAACTCCCTGCGTATGCCGGCCAGCCGTTCTTCGAGGGACTTGTACGAAATTATGTAGCGCACCTTGATGAACTGCGGGCCGCCGCCCTCGGTAACGGGGGCGAGTATGTCCAGGTACCTCTGCCTGTCCGGCCCTTCCGCCTTTCTAACGTCCAGCTCCGTGAGCTTCAGCCTCTTAAGGAGTTCCGGGTCTTCCACATGCGAGAGACCCGGCCCGCGCCCCTTCACGCCGTCGGAGTCGTACAGCACCATGCCGTTTTCGCTTATTATCATCAGGCGGGTCAGGTCGGGGTAGTAGCTGAAGAACTTCGCCATCTCGCGGCCGAACTCGTCTCCGCCCCGGCCCCCGAAGTTCACGGACGACGACCCGAACGAACGCGCCGCATCGGTGGCCGTCAGGCGTGCGAAGAGCCTGCCCCTTTCGAGGAGCTGCCTCTCGCGCTCCTGCCTCTCGGTGCGCATGGTCACGGCCGCGTTGCTGGCGATGACCAGCACCACGATGCAGCTGACAAACACCGTGACCTTGGCCCTTAGCCCTATGCTCCTCACGGCTCCACTTCCTGGACGAACCTCTTGACAAGCCCGCTGTACTCGCGCATGAAGCCCTGCCAGTCCTTGCTGGTCGTCCCTCCGATGACTATCTTGTCGTGGTCCACATACACCCATATCTGGCGGTGGTAGAAATTAAAAGAGAGGAACAGCCCTGCAAGCAGGAGGGCGAACCCGGCCCAGACAAGCGGCAGGCCCGGGTCCCTCACTATCTGGAACCCGGTATAGTACTTCGCCTCAGCGTCACGGCCGTAGCTGGACTGGTAGATGGTCACGCCTCCGTATTCTATCGGGTTGTTGACCTCGACCTCGCCGCGTTTCACGACCTTCCCGGCCTTGAGTATCCTCACCGTGCTGGCGACGCTCTTCAGCACCGGCTCCTTGTAGCTGTCGAGGCTCAAGTTGTACTGAAAAAGCGGAGGGGCCTGCGGGCCGCCGTCTGGCAGTCCCGTGTCGTATATGCCCGCGAGCCGCGCCCCGTCGTAGACCTTCAATACGGCTTCCCTCCGGTCTTCGTCGAAGCTTTCGGCCTCGACGCTGTATACGGAGCCGGGTATCTTGAACGTACCCTTCTCCCAGGTCTCGAACAGGCCGACCTTCTCGCCGCTTGTCCTGTCCCTGACGCCGACCCTGATGTTGACCGGGTAGAACTTCAGCTCGAACTTCTCAACGTAGAGGCCGAACCCGAGCGGCACTTCGCGTCCGATGTTCCAGTTGAAGCATTCCTCGGTGGTACCGCCCACGTATACGTTCACCGTGCCCACGAAACCGAGGCTGCCGACTATCGCGCCGAGTATTATCAGCAGTATGCTCATGTGCGTTATCATGTCGCCCCAGGGCCCGAGCATGCCCTTGACGGCATAGATGAAACGGCCCCTTTTCCTCATCCTGTACTTTTTTTCGAGGAGGGCCATCTCGAGGACGTACGCCTTTTCGGGGGAGGGCAGTTCGTTTGTTATCCTGAGCGCCCGGATCGAATCCGCGGACTTCTCGGCGGCGGGCCTGAGCGTCTTGCTGTAAACCCCTTTAAGCCGCCTGACGCTGCACACGAGCAGGTTCGCGGAGAGGAGCCCCATAAGTATCCTGAAGCCCCACGAGTGGTACAGGTCTATTATGCCGGCCAGCTTCAGGTATCGGTAAGTGCCTTCCCCGTACCTCTGCATATAGACCAGGGCTTCCTGCTCCTGGGGTATCAGCGTGCCGACCACCGATACTGCGGCCAGTATTATCAGCAGCGCGACCGCGAGCCTCAGCGACGAGAACAGCCGCGTAAGCCAGCCTGAGATTTTTTTCAGTGCAATAGGCATATCTACCTTGCCGGAAATAATTTCACCGCGAGTCCGAGAACCGCTTCATTGTGACGTCCACGCCGTCCGAGAACGACCCGTCCTTCACGGACACGGAGTGGTCCTTCGTCCCCTCGTACTTCCCGTACGGCTCGTCAGGCTTGGGCACGCCCATGTAGCCGGTCCTCGCACCGACGTAATAAGTGCCGGGCTCAAGCACGTATATCACGAACCTGCCGTCCTCGCGGGTCCATTCGGATACGTAGTCGGGCTTGCCCACCATCTTCGGGTCCCTGTATGCGAAAGCATAGGCGTGCTGGACGGGTTTTCCGTCCCTGTCCGTCACGACGCCCTTGACGCCCTGGCCTCCGCCCTTGCCCACGAACAGGTTGAAAAGCATATTGCCTGCGAGTTCCGTAAGCGCGAGGTCGACACGGCTTCTCCCGCCGTCCCTGACTTCGACCGGGCCGAAGGCCTCCCTCGAATAATAGTCGCCCTTCTGGAGGTTGCCGGATATGCTGCCGGACGCCCTTTTCCTCGCGACCACCCAGTACCTGCCGGGCGGCAGTTCGGTCATGTAGCGCCCGTCCTCACCGGTCGGCTCGGACATAAAGTCGGCCGGGCCCCGGAACTTCTTGTCCGGGTCCGTGTAGAAGTAGACCTCGGCTCCGGACGCCGGTTTTCCGTCCTCGAACGTGAGCACGCCCTCTACCACGCCCGGCGCGGGCATGCCGTAATAATCGCGGCCAGCCGGCCCGGCGCAACCGGAAACAAGCAACAAGAGCGCTATTATAAATCCTGCGGCTTTATGCATGTCTTAAAGGCAACTGTAGCATCTTTTATATAATGAATTGTCACCCCGTGCTTGACACGGGGCCCAGGAACTTTCAAATTCCTGGATTCCCGCTTTCGCGGGAATGACGACCAAAACCAGATTCTGCTGCGCCTCTGAATGACATTCCTCTGGTACAGCCCCGTTTCAGACGCAAGAGGCAGATGGAGCGCTCCACCTGCCTCTTATGTTACCCCGTCCCCCATATTTTCATCCTTCCCCGCCTGGAGGGAAGTGCGGGGTTTACCTGTAGAGGTTGTAAGGATATACCATCGCCCCATGCTCATCTTTGTACTTGTAGCGGCTGCCGGTAATGTTCTCAAGCGCCCTCGCGCACCACTGGCGCACGTACGGGTCGTCGTCGGTCTCCATTATCTTCGTCAACGGGTCTACCGCAACCTTCGCATCCAACTGCCCGAGCGATATCGACGCGTTTATCTTGGTGGTCATGTCGCCTGTGGCAAGCACGGCTATCAGCGGCTGGATGGACTTGTCCGTCCCGGCCGTGCCGAGCGCCAGGGCCGCGGCTGAGGCCACGTCGCGGCGGTCGTCCCCGAGCGCCTTTATGAGCGGCTCCTCGCCCCGCTTGTCCTCAATTATGCCGAGCGCCCTTGCCGAATACTTGCGGACGTCCGGGTTGGAGCTTCCGAGCGCCGCGATAAGTGCAGGCACAGACGGCCCGCCGATCTTCATCAGCGCCCTCGCCGACTCCTTCTGGAGAGCCTCGTTCTTCTCGCCCATAGTCTTGACAAGCATTTCTATTGCAACGGCCGCCTTCATCTCGCCGAGCGCCCAGGCCGCGATGTACCGCCTGCTCTGCGCTTTCTCGAGCATGGTCATGAGCGGCTCTACGGCCCTCTCGTCGCCTATGTTGCCGAGAGCGCCCGCCGCGTACTCCTGCATCTCGGGGTCCTTGTCGTTCAACATCTCGATGAGCATGGGGACCGCGGGCTTGCCTGCGCTGATTATCGCCTTGTACGCCGCGTCCCGCACCAGCTTGTCGCTTGATTTGAGCAACCCGATGAGCGTCTTAAGCGCCGCCTCGTCCCCCTCTGACGCCTTCTGCTGATATGCCCCTACGTCCGACGCGCTGTTGATGGATGCACAGCCGGAGACCACGAAGGCCGAAAAGCATAACACCAGGGCCAAAAGAGAAAATCTATTCATAGCAAATCCTCCCGGAAAACTTTAAAAGCCTGTTACCTTTTTTGAAAAAGAGGTAACTCCAAAAAACTTTGTGACGGCGCTTCGCGCCAACTGTTACTGTAAATTATTGAACTATAAGCTACCATAAACCCCCTATTTTATCAAGAGTTATAATACCGGAACCCCCGCCCTGGACTCGCCCCGCGAGGTCACGTTTATGGCCGCTCGGTCGGTCAGCGGGCACTTGGTCTCGCATATCCCGCAGCCCACGCAGAGCTTCTCGTCGACGTAGGGCCGTTTGAACGTGCGTATCTCGCCGGTCATCGTCAGCACCTTCTCATCGCGGAGCTTTATAGCCTTGTCGCCGGTCGGGCAGTGCTCCTCGCAGACTATGCAGTCGGAGTCCCCCTTCCAGGGCAGGCAGTGGCTTCTGTCCACCTCCGCGAGCCCTATCACGACCTTCTTTTTCTGGTCCGGGGTGAGCCTCTTGATGGCCCCGGTCGGGCAGACCTGTCCGCAGAGTGTGCAGTTGTACTCGCAGTACCCTATCCTCGGCATGAGCACCGGGCTCCATAGCCCCGGCAGGCCGGCCTCGAATAGCGACGGCTGGAGCCCGTTCGCTATGCAGACCCTCATGCACTCGCCGCACCTTGTGCAGCGGGCAAGGAACTCGTCCTCGGGGAGCGCGCCGGGGGGGCGTATCAATTTCTGGTTGGGCGCCTTCCTGTAGCCTTCGGATGCGAATACGGGCACAGCGACAGCGCCCACGGCAAGAGACGAAAGAAGCGCGCGACGGGATATGTCGAGCGTGGCGCCCTTGGACGCAGGCTCGCCGGTGAAGCGCACCGCGCGCTCCGGACATAGCGCACGGCAGTCCATGCACTCGATGCAGTCGCCCCGGTCGGTCGTGAAGAAGTCATCCGAAATGGCGCCCATCCGGCAGCCCTTCTCGCAGATGCCGCATCCGATGCAGTCCGGCTCGGCGACACGCCTCCTGAAAATACCGAAGCGTCCAAGTAGCCCCATGAGTGCGCCGAGCGGGCAGAGGTTACGGCACCAGAACCGACGCTGGTAGTATTCCATGACGACTATGCCGGTGAAGATAAAGCCGATGAGCCCTGCCATCCTGTAATGCGGCTGTTCGAAGGCGAGGAAATGGTCCTTAAGGAAACCGACCAGCCGTTCGGATATCGGGGCGGCCGGGGTCTTGTAGAGCAGGTCGAAGAGCCCGTTGATTGCGATGTTCGCGGCCGGGTACACCGCGGCGGTGAACGAGCGTATGAGAAGGCTTATCGGGTCGAACAGAAACACGAACTGGAGCGTGAACACTGAAGAAGCCAACAGCGCGAACAGGATGAAATATTTATACCTGCGCCATGATTCCGGGATGACTTTCTTTCTCCTGAGCCTGCGAAATACCGTCGCGTCCACAAAGTCGATCACCGAGCCGAACGGGCATACCCAGCCGCAGAAGAACCGTCCGAGTATCAGCGTAAGCCCGACAACGATTATCGAGGGCCAGACAAGCGAGATGAGCGCCCTGCCTGAGAGTACCGCGGCCCCGGCCACAAGCGGGTCGAGCCGCAGGAACACGTTCACGGCGTACGGCAGCACGTCGTTGTCCTTGTATTCGGTGTTCAGGAAGAGGAACACGAATACGATGAATATCAGGAGCTGCGATATACGTCTCAAATTACGCATCAAGAACCTTCGTCCTGCTGGGCGAGGAGAACGTGGTAATTCAGGACGGCTCAAACCTGAGTCCGGGAGATTCCGGGCAGCCTGAAGACGGGAGGCAACTCGTCTGAAGGTTAGCCCGAAACGTACCGGCGAATATTGAGCCTCATGAGATTACCAGGTTACCCTCGTGTATGAATAAGCCATCGTCAGACTGCTACTTTCTTGACGTTGATCCGCGAGAGGTCGGCAATACCCAGGCCGTGCTCCTGCGCCAACTGTACGTAGCGTACGTCCTTCGGCCCAAGCCCGAAGAGGGTGCAGGCGACGCTGTCCGCGGCAACGATGTCCGCGCCCGCGACAACGGTGTTCAGCACCTTCACGTCCTCGAGCCTGCCGCCCTGCGGCCCGTTTGCGACCAGTACCCGCGTCGCGTCAACTATGGTGAGGTGCGACTTCACCACCTTGTTTAAGTCCGGGAGGTATTCGTGTATGTTTTTGTGGAGCACCGCGCGGTTGCCGCCTATGACGCCCATGACGTTCTTCATGCCGAGCGTGAGGACAGCGGCGTTGTGGTGCTTTGCGATTGGGAGGTTTATCAGCTTGTCCGCGCCGAGGACGTCTTCGTAGACCGGCCAGTTCGTTATCAACTTGCCGCCCGGGACCACGACGTCTTTAAACCTGCGCTCGTCGATGTATGAGACCTCGAGCCGGGTGTCTTTTATCTCGGCGAGCGCGGGTGCGATGCCGCTGTTGGTGTAGCAGCGCCTGGGGTCGTTGCATGGCCGGTCGAACACCTTCACCTTCGCCGCCCCGGCCTCCAGGCACATCAGGACCACCTCGCGGACAAGCTCGGGATGCGTGTTGGCGGCGAACTCGGGCTTCCTGTCCCAGCCGATGTTCGGCTTGACCACGACCGTCTCGCCCTTCTTCACGAACGAGGCCATCCCGCCGAGCGCAGCCACGGCGGCGCGTGCGAGCCTGCCTGGCCCCTCGCCTTTCGCCATCACCACTACGGGTCCGTCCCCGCCCGCCCAGGCCTTATCTATCATGCCCGGCGATACCACGACGCCCGCGCCGAGAATCGCGGCGGCCTTCATGAACTCGCGTCTGTTTATTTGAGTCACGGTTTCTCTTTGTGTTACTTTCTCTTTTTCCAAAGAGAAAGTAACGGCCTATATCAGCCTGTTGTCCTTAAGGAACTTCCTCGTAACTTTCTTCGCGTTCTTGCCCTGTCCGGACTCCGATACGAGCTTCGCCATGACGTCGTTGCCGAGCCTGCCCGCGAGCTTGTTTATCACCCTCGGCAGCGCGGGGAACTTGTTCAGCGTGTCCTTCCTGACCACCGGCGCGGCGATGGCCGGGGTGCCGCCTTTAATCTTCACGCCTGTTTCCGAGAAGCCGAACGGCTCGAGCCAGACCAGGTTCATGTCGCGCTGGTAGGACTCCTTCACTGCGGAGAACACCTTGTTCGCGTCCGTCTCCGGCTGCAAACCGAGCACGTCAACGTAGCAGCGCCCGGTGAAGTCCACCACTATATCCACCTCGTTCTTCTTCAAGGCGTCGTAGCAGCCCTTGTAATCGTCGAACTCCTTGACGACCACGGTCGTGCCGGTGCGCTCAGTTATCAGTATGGACAGCATCTCCGAGACGACGGTCACGTCCGGCGCGTTGACCGCGCCTATCACGAGCGTCTTTCCGACGCATGCGGACGCCGGGCCCGCATTCATTATGGCCGCCGCAAATAACGCCGCCACCAGTAAAGTCAACCTTCGATACATCTCGCCTACCTCCTTCGCGTTAAAGTTCACTTGCGCAAACCCTGTTTCTCTATCGTAATCACACCGGGTTTCACCCCGGCTTTCGACACCGTCTCCCCGCCGGGGAATACCACCGTCACGTCGTAAGTCCCGCCGTCCGGAAGCCGGAACAACGCCTCGGGAGGCGACTGCGAGCAGAACCCGTAGCCCGCCTGTATATCCTGCCGGGATAGCAGGACCGGCGGGCCGCCCGCCTTGCCCTGCCGGTACAGCCTGACCGAAGCGCCGACGGCGGCGCGTTTGCCGTCTACCGGCCTGACCTTCAGGTTCAAGCCGGATGCGAGATCGTTCCTGTAAAGCCTGTTGTGCCCGTCGTAGTTGGCGACGTATATATCGAGGTCGCCGTCGCCGTCCAAGTCCGCGAGCGCCACGCCCTCGTTCTTCTTGTACGGACCCAGGCCCGAGATGCCTGTAACCTCCTCGAACTTCCCGCCGCCCTTGTTCCTGAATATGCGTACCGGGCCCGTGAAGCCCGCAACCACGATGTCCGGCAGGAGGTCGCCGTCGATGTCTCCAGCCGCCGCCCCGACGCTTTTCCCGGACTTTATCCCGGAGCCTTCGGTCGCGCGTGTAAACCGGACCTTCCCGTCATTTAAGTAAAGCTCGTCCGGACCGTCGTAGTTCGTCACGAACAGGTCGAGGTCGCCGTCGTTGTCGAAATCGGCCGCGACCGCGCCCATCGACCACTTGACGCCTTCTATGCCCGAAGCGGCAGTCCTGTCCTCGAACACACCGCCGCCCTTGTTTATATAGAGCTTGCTGTCCTCGCCCTTACCGAACCCGCCGCGTGACACGAATATGTCCGGCAGCCCGTCGCCATCGAAGTCGCATATGACCGAGCCCCAGCTCCGGCCTTCTTCCGCGAGGCCTACGGCTTTTGTAACGTCCTCAAAGCCCAGCTTATCGTCCGTGGACACGTTCCTGTACAGAGTGTTGACGCCCCAGTTAGAGACGAATATGTCGAGCCTGCCGTCTCCGTCCAGGTCGGCCACGGACGCCGATATGCCGTTCTTCCGCCCGGACACACAGGCCTTGTCCGTCACGTCCTCGAGGCTGCCGTCCTGCCTCTGCCGGTACAGCACGTTCAGTCCGTACGGGTAGGCGCCCCTGACGACGTAGAGGTCGATAAACCCGTCGTTGTCGATGTCGCCGAAGACCGCGCCGATGCCATCGCTTTCTTTTATGCCACGCTCGTCGGTTACGTCCCTGAACCTGCAGCCGCCGAGGTTCTTGTATTGCCGGTCCCTGCCCTTGACATCCGGCAGAAACAGTTCCGGCAGGCCATCGCCGTCCAGGTCGCAGACGTTCACGCCCTCGGCGTATTTAAGCGACGGTATGCCTGAGCCGCCGGTCACGTCGGTAAACATCGGCTGCGTGCCGGTTGCCGCGAGAAGCCCTGCCGCCAGTAGTAAAACGCCGGGTATGGGCATCGTCAGCCGAGGTCGACCGTCAGGAGCTTTATCTTCTTCAGGTCCATCTCACCCAAACCAAACTGGTTCGCATAAATTACGTGCGGGACGTCCTTCGCGGTTATCCCGAAGAGCGTCGCGCCGTATGCATCAACCGCGACAGGGTCCGTGCCCGCGATTACCGTATCCATCTTCTTGACGTCCTGGAGGCGGCCTCCCTGCGGGCCGTTCGCGGTGAGTATCCTTACCGCGTCCAGAATGTTTAAATCGAACTTCAGGACCGAGTTTAACGCGGCTATGTTTTCGTCCAGGTCGTGGTGTATGTTGCCACGGTTCCCGCCGAGCACGCCCATGATGTTCTTGAGGCTCATGGTGAGCCGGGCCGCGTTGTGGTGCTTCGCTATCGGTACGTTTATGACCTTGTCCGCATCCAGTACGTCCTTGTAGAACGACCAGTTGGAAAGCGCCTTGCCCTTCTTAATAGGCATGCTTACGAACTTCCTCTCGTCCATGTGCTCGACGCTCACGGCGGGGTCGTTAAGCGACTCTACAGCGTCCTTGATGCCGCTTCGCGTGTAGCAGCGCCTCGGGTCGTTGCACGGCCCGTCCATGACGCGCACCCGCTTGGCCCCGGCCTCGAGGCACATCCTGACGACGGCCTTGACGACTTCGGGGTTGGTGTTCGCGGCCTGCTCCGGCGTGCGGTCCCAGCCTATGTTCGGCTTCACCACGACGACCTCGCCCCGGCCTACGAACTTCGACATCCCGCCGAGCGCCTTGACCGCGGCGACCGCCATCGCGTCCGGCGCGCCTTTTCTGGCGACGGCCACGACGGGCCGTTTGTCCTCGCCCGCCCATGCCCCGTCGAGGACGCCCAAGGGGTCCATACCGTCGATTAAGTTAATCCCGCCTGCCGCGAGCGTGCATGTCGCAGCCCCTTTTAAGAATGAACGCCTGTCGAACATCTTCGCCATGTCTCACCCCGAAGGTTTATTGAATGCCAGCGCCCTGCACGGGCCTGTCGAGGAACGGCTCGAACAGCACCTGGCCGATTGTCTCGTCCTTGCCCTTATCGAACACGCCGTCCTCTATTGCCGTCTTGTCCTTCGTCCCCCACCAGTTCTTCGTGTAGTCCAGGTCGGCGCGCTGGTTCTCGCCCATGTACACGCTGTAATGCGCGTTGTCCGTTATGTTGTTGTCGTGTATCATTACGGTGGACGTGCATTTCTGGAGCGGGAAGAACGCGTAGTCGTTCCCCCTGAATACGTTGTCAGCTATCGTGGTGCGCGAGCCGCGCGCCTCGTACCTTATGCCGTAAGTGTTGTTGACGATGTCGTTATGTTCTATCACGACGTCAGTGGTCGAGAACCTTATCCCCTCGAAGTTCTTCTGTATGAGGCAGTTCCTGATGGTCGCGGTCGAGTAGTGCACCTGGACGCCGGAGAACGCGTACTCGAACTTGCAGTACTCGACCAGGCTGTCCTTGTTCACGGATATCATAAGGAACGTCCAGTCCTTCATCTTGGGCTTTTCCTGGGCCGAGGTGAAGGTTATCATATTGTCCTTCGTTCCCTTCGCTATCAGCTTGCCCTCGACGTTCAGCTCGCCGTCGCCGATGTTGTCGCCGTCTTCGTCTATCCATGCGAACTTGACTACCGTGCCGGGCAGGATGGTAAGGGTCGTGCCCTTCTTGACCACGTTCTGCCCCCTGAGGACCACGGTCCCGCTCCAGGTGGTGTCCTTTTCTATCGAGGCCTTGTCGTAATACAAGGGCTCGGCGGCGAAGGCTGGGGCCGCGCTTAATATGAAAATAACCACTATGAATAAATATTTCATCTTCCACCCGGCTTTCTTTTCTCCCCTCTCCACCTGCGGGAGAGGGGTAGGGGGTGAGGGCTTACGGCAGTATCTTCTCCACCGTAATATCTATACCGTCCGCATGCTCGCCGGTCTTTACGTCCACATGATGGTCGGGGGTCGTGTCGTAACGGCCGTACCACTCGCCCATCCCCGGCGAGTCCCCGTAGGCCGAGCGCGCGCCGATGTAATACGTCCCGCCCGTGGAGACGTTTATGACGTAGCCGCCCTTGTCGTCCACCTCGCGCGAGATGAATGACGGCCTCTTGTGCGCCATCACCTTCTCCTCGTATGCGAAGGCGTACACGCCCTTCACGACCTTGCCGTCCTTGCCGGTTATCCGGCCGCGTATCTGCGTGCCGGTTTCCCTGAACAGGCTGTCGTCCTTGCCTATCTCGCCCGCCTTGCTCAGCATCTCGAAGCTTATCTTCGCCAGCTTCCCGCCCTTGACGGATACCGGGTTGCCGACATAGTACCCGAAGTAGTCGCCGTCTGTCAGCGGGCCTGCCCCGGAGCCGCTCGCGCGCTTCCTCGCTATAACGAAGTAGTCGCTCTCCGGCAGGAAGCCCACCCTGAACTTGCCGGACTTGCCGGTAGGAGGCGACGAAGAATAACCCAGCCCCTTGAAGTCGGTCTTGGCGTCCAGGTAGAGCATGACGTAGACCCCGTCGAGCGGCTTGCCCATGTATGTCACCTCGCCCATGAGCGTGCCGGAGCCTGGGTCTGAGCCGTCCTCGTATGCCACCGGCTGGCTTTCCTTGAGCATCGAGAACCCGACGTGCGTGTAGACGCCGGGCGCGACGTTTATGGGGTTGGAACCGTGGAAGGAGTGGTAGTCGCCGACGTTTAGCGGGCCGTCGTCCGTACCCTTGTCGCGCTTCTTGGCCACAAGGTAGTACTTGCCTGCCGGGAGGTCCATCCTGTAGGTCCCGTCGTCGGCAGACGGGGGCGACACCGCGAACGGCTTGAAAGCGACTACGTCGTCGAAGCTCTTGTACGCATACACGCGCGCGCCGGATAACACTTGCCCCTCCCAGACCATACGCCCCTCGAAACCCGTGCCCGCGGGCGCCGCGGTGACAAGCTTCGCGGTGTCGGCGGGTGCGGCTGTTGCTTCCGGCGCGCTGTCCGTATGCGCGAAGGCCGGGATGCACAAGGCCGTCATTAAAACTGCCGACATCAAAACGAATATCCTTTTCATCCCCATCACCCTCCCCCAGACCCCTCCCGTCAAGGGAGGGGAGGAAACATTAAACATGGCCCTGCTCACCGGCATCACTAAATGCCGCTTTTTATTCAACCGGCTCGACGGTTATGTTTATGTCCTTCATCTTCTCGCCGGTCTTTATCTTCAGGGAATGGTCCTCGGACCCGGCATAACGGCCGAGCAGTTCGCCCTTCTCGGCGGGCCCGCCGATGGTGTTCCTCGCCCCGATGAAGTACTCCCCGCCCTCCGACAGCGTTATGACGAACTTGCCGTCCGCGCCTGTCACGGGCGATATGAAGTCGGGCTTCTGGGTCATCATCGAGTCACGGTACGCGCTCGCGTACACGCCTGCTACGGGCTTGCCCGACTTGTCGTTCACCATGCCCTCGATTACCGTCTCGCCAGCCTTGACCGTGCCTCCGAGCGTGACCTCCTGACCGCCTTCCTTGACCTTTATGAGCTTCGTCACAGCGTTCATGGATATTACGGTGTAGCTACCGTCCCTGACCTCTACCGGGTTGTCCTGTGCGTACGCGAACATGTCGCCCGCGGTCAGGGGGCCCATCCGGTCCTCGCCAGCGCGCTTCCGCGCCACGGCGTAGTATGTGCCCGGCTCGAGGCTGAACGCGAAGTCGCCGTTTCCATTGGTCAGCATGGACGCGTATCCGATACCACGGAATATCGTCTCGCCGTCCTGGTAGAGCGTGACCCGCGCGCGGTCGAGCGGCTTGCCGTCCACATACACCCGTCCGCGTATACCGGTCCCGCCGGTCACGGACTTCTCGCCGACCCCGATTATCGGCGCGCAGTTGACGCCTATGTGGATTGTCTCGCCCGCGCCCACCACGACAGGGTTCCCACCGTAGAATGCGTAGAAGTCCCCGGCCGCGAGCTTGCCGTCTTTCCCATCGGCGGTCTTCCTCGACACGAGGTAATACTTGCCGGGTGCTACGGACGCCTCGAAGGCCCCGTCAGCGCCGGTCGGCCCCGCCTGGCAGTCGGCCTTGCCCGTGAAGCCGCCCTTGTAGTCGGAGTACAGGTAGACCATCGCGCCTTCGAGCGGCTTGCCCTGGTAGTTGACCTTGCCCTTTACCACGCCCGTCTCGCCGGACACGGCAAGTACCGGGACGAGCAACAAAACGAATAATAGCGCAACCGATATGGACCTCGACATCTTCGCAAAACTCCTTTCGGGTTACCTGCCCGCGTCTTTTATGCGGGACTTCTTCCACCCTGAGTATTTGATCTTGTCCTGGACATATACGCCTGTATATCCCTCGTATGTCCGCGTGGGTACGTCGTAGTAGTCTATGAATCCCTTTATGTCCGCGTCTGAGCCCTTGCCGTCCATCTCACTGGTGGTATTGTCGCCCCACCAGTTGCCCGTCGCGTCCACATAACCCATTATGGCCGCCCCGTCGTCCACGGGCTGGGCTACGGCCTTGCCGCGGCTGGCAAGAGATGCGTTCTGCGCCTGGCTACCCCTCGTCGGCTTTTTGTTCACCCTGTTCTCCCAGTCGGACGACATATTGCCGAGCTCTACCTGCACTTTGTTGGCGTATATGTTGTTGCCGTTTATCAAGGCGTAAGAGGAAAGGTCTAAGTATACGCCTTTCTTGTTCCCGTGTATGCTGTTGCCGGTAATACGCGGGTTGCAAAGCTGGGTGCAGGAAATGCCCTCGCCATTGTCCGCTATCTCGTTGTTCCTTATCACGGGGCTGGCCGCGCGGAAGCAGAGTATCCCCTGCTTGTTATGCGATATCTCGTTTTTCTCTATCAGGGGGCTGCTGAACTGCTGGCACATAACGCCGATTTCGTTGCCTATGAACCGGTTCCCACGAAGTCGCAGCCCGCCGCCCGCGCTGGCGATGATCATACCGTCCTTGTTGCCCTTGAACGTGTTGTCCTCGACCGACGTCTCAGTCTGGTTGAGCGTCACGCCGCTCTCGCAGCCGATGAACGTGTTCCCTTTTATCACGGGCTCGGAGTCCTGGCCGGAGCTTATCCCGTCCGGGCTGCACCGGTCGATGGTGTTGCCGGTAATCACCGGGGCCGAACCCATCTGGCAGAGCAGGCCGCCGCCCGTCATCTCGCGTATCACGTTGCCCTTTATCACCGGGCTCGACTTCCGTGCGAAGACTATGCCCTTGTCGCCCTTGCTTATCTCGCAGTTCTCGACCGGGGGCGAGCAGACGGCTATGCTCACGGCGCCCGCATACGTTATCCGGCAGAACTTCAGCGCCGAGCCATCTCCAGCCTCGTTGAAGCTTATCCCGGTCCAGTCGGCCTTGGCCGGTTTCGGCTCGTCCGAGGTGAACGTGACTGGCGAGCCCTTCCTGCCGACGGCCTTCAGGACACCCTCGACATCCAGACCAGCTCCTTTTTTGAACCGCACCTCCGTGCCGGGCTTGACCGTAAGCGTCGCGCCCCTTGCCACCTTGAGCGGCTTTTCGACCAGTACAGTGCCCGACCAGACCGTATCCGAGCCTATGCTGTCGACGCTGACCTTCGTAACACCGGCCAATGCCGTGCCGGAAGAGAAGACAACGACAAGAACCAAAAGGCAAACAAACTTCAACTTCATTGAAAAATCTCCAAAGCCGAAAACCGTTACTTTCTTTTGGAAATAAGAAAGTAACCAAAGAAAACCGGGACGGGCTTCGCCCAAAAACCAACAACCCTTTAAGAACAGGTTAATGCAAAAATCGTACCAGAGCTGACCACTATTCGCCGATAGCCAGTGCGTACAGGAACCCGTCCCGCGAGCCCGCATAGACAACCCCGTCAGGCCCCGCCGAAAGGGACTGCACGGCGTCCCCGGCCCTGAAGACGCCCAACTGTCCACCGGTATCGGGCTCAAGAAAACGCACCCCGCCTCCGTTGTCGCCCACTACGACCGCGCCGGAGACGAGCAGGGGTGACGAATATATGGCAGCCCCGCAGTCGAATACCCATTTCAAAGAGCCGACGATACGGTCTAATGCGTATAATTTACCGTCGGAAGACCCGACCATTATATCATTTCCGGCCACCAGGGGAGAAGAATATTCTATGCTGCCGCCGGTCTGGTAGCTCCAGATGAGCTTCCCGTCTTTCCCGTCAAGGCAATAGACCTTGCCGTCACGGGAGCCGAAATAAACACGTCCCTCCATGGCGGCGGGTGACGTGTTGACAGCCCCGCCAGCTTTAAAGGACGATTGAAGCCCGCCTTCAACCGCATGCAAGGCATAAAACCCGCCATCACCGGCCCCAAGCAACAGCCTTTCCCCAACAAGCAGTGGTCTGCTCCGTATTGCCCCGCCGGGCGTGAACTCCCACCTTAAATGCCCGTCATTCAGGTCGAGCGCGTAAATCTTGCAATTGAACCCGCCCATATAGACTGTGTTGTCCTTGCGATACGGGACTCTATTGATTACAGGAGAAGCCTGCCGGTGGTCGTCGAAGTTCGAAGGCGGCATAACGAATTTCCAGAGAAGCCTTCCGTCTTTTTCATCCAGGCAGTATATATTCCTGTCCCACGACCCGAATACGACCATGCCGTCGAAAATGGCGGGCGAAGAGTCCACGCAGTCACCGGTCTTGAAGCTCCAGACCGGCTCGCCTGTATCCGCCTTCACGGCATAGATGCTCTTGTCCCACGACCCGAAGAAGACTACACCGTTTGAGAAAGCGGCCATGGAATCGACATATCCGCCGGTCTTGTACTTCCAAAGGACTTTGATGGATACCGTGTCCGCACCCGCCCCTGCAACCTCGGCCGCAGCGGGCTCTATGACGGCCCTCCCTATGGCCGGGTCGTCGTCTTTGTCATACACATGCTTCTTTATGACGGCAAGGTCGACCGTCCCCCACCAGTTGTTTTTCAGGGTAACGTCCTCGGAATGAAACTCGCCCATCCGCAGGTCCATGCCCTCGTTGTCCTGTATGTTGTTGTTTTCTATGACGCAGGCTGCGTCTTTTTCGTTTAAAAATATCCCCTCGTGGTTGCCGGTGATGTTGCAGTTCGTGACCGTGTTCCTGCACTGCCGGAAGTTGAGCCCCTTGCCGGCATTGCCGGTGATGTCGCAGTGGTCGAAGCCGACCCTCGACGTGCCGAGACGGCTCCCGTCCTCGTTCTTTGTGAGCTTTGACCAGGAGACGTCGAAAGATGAGAAGTGCGAATGCAATGTGTAAGTGGAGTACTCGAACCGGCAGCGCCTGAACACGCTCCCCTTCGAATGGTCGAGGAATATGCAGCCCCAGTCGCCGGGCGCCGGGCTTTTTTGGGCGGATGTGAATATGACGTTTCCGGCCTTCGTCCCCTCGGCGACGACCCTGCCCTCGACCCTTATGCCGCTTCCGGGTATAAGTACCTCGGAGGCTCCGCCTTCACCGTCTTCCCTGTACGCGGCCCTGGACTTACTGAAGGCAACCACCGTGCCGGGCAGGATGGTGAGGGTGACGCCTTCGGGTACGAACACGACGCCGTCAACCTCGACCCGGCCATGCCAGGCCGTGTCAGCCGATATAGTCGAGCCGTCGCTGTACCGTGTGGGAAATGAGCTGGCATATGCGCAGGTAGATATGAATATCGCAGCAATGACGGAAGATATGAATAGCGAGAAACGCATGGAACGAGCCCTCTTGTTATTCAACCTTCTCGACCACGACCTCCAGCCCCTCTGCCGTCTTGCCAGTCTCGACCTTGACCGAGTGGTCCTGGGCTCCGTTGTACCGGCCCCAGAGCTGACCGGGCTCCACCGGCTGTCCGATGGTGTCGCGCGCGCCCAGGTAATACGTGCCGCCGAGCGGGGCCTCGACCTCGAACCGGCCGTCCGGACCGGTGGGCTTCGAGACGAACGCCGGCCTGTCCACCATGTCCGCCTTCTTGTAAAGGCAGGCGTAAATGCCGGCGACCGGCTTCCCTGACGTGTCCTTTATCAGACCGGTTATGACCGTCCTTCCCTGACCGCCGGGAGAGGCCTTCTCTATCTTCCTGACCATCGGTATTTCGACCTGCTTGACCCTGCCCTTCTGCACGACCACTGGGTTCGTGTCGAGGTAGCCGAAATAGTCGCCTTCGTGAAGCGGGCCCGCGAGCATGCCGTTGAGACGTTTTCTCGCTATTATATAGAAAGTGCCCTCGGACATCTTCATCCTGAACCTCCCGTCGACGCCCGTCGGAGGCGACATGTAATAACCCATGCCGCGGAAGGAGTCGTTCGCGTCCAGATATACATACAGCACGACGCCGTCCAACGGCTGGCCGTTGAACGTGACGACGCCCTCGACGCCTCCGTGCTCGCCTTCTTTCACGACGTCGTCTTTCGGCAAGGGCTTGGCGACCATGTTGAGCGTAAGCCTTGCGGGACGCGCGGGGTCCACCTCGACGGGGTTGCCGCCGTAAAAGGAGTAAAGGTCGCCCGACTCGAGTGTGCCGGACGCGCCCGGACGCTTTTTCATGGCGGAAATGTAATAAACGCCTTTCGGGAGGGTCAAGGTGAACCGGCCGTCCGGGTCGGTCATTGCGGGCGGTACGACAGGCGTGCCGCCAAACAGCCTGTACGGCCCCTTGTACGCGTATACCAGCGCGCCATCCACGGACTTGTCCTGGCAGACGGCCTTGCCCTCAACCGTGCCGGTTATTTCCGCTTTCGCAACGGCGGCGGTAAAGGCCATGACAACAAAAAGCAGGAAGGACGCAAGCACAGCCCTGACGGCGGCCTGGCGTTTTCGGTTTGGCATAACGGGCCTTTCAAATACAAGGCCGCCTACGGGTATCCGTAGGCGGCCTTCTTGATTGTTATCACTCGTGCAAACTGACATCTTGCATAATCGATAGCAGGCGCCTATACAGGCCGGCCAATACCGCGCCGCCCGGGACCGGCCCCTGATTTACTTCACTGTCGCCCTGGCGTTCATCACGTCGCCGTGCGTCGGGGTCCAGGGGGCCGCGACCGCAACGGAGAGCGGGTAACGAAGGCCAGCGTCCGCCTTGGCGAGCGGGTAGAGCGACTGCTGCTCCGCCATGGAGGTGGGCTCGGTTATCTTTATCCTCTGCGCCGTCTTGACGTTCAGGGCATATGCGACCAAGCCGCTCGGGAAAGCCGCGACTACGTCGTAGTTCCTGGAACTGTCCACGCCGAAGTGCTGGGTGATCATGTTCTGGGAGCAGAAGCCGGTAGAGGTCTGCACCTCGCGGAAGCCCCTGAAAAACTTCTTGTCGCCCATGTGTCCGGCGTCGTAGACCTTGACCTTCGTGCCGACTGCGTCCCTGTTGCTGACCGTGCCGACCAGGTCCGCCTCGAGCCAGTTGCTGTCGTGGTTCGTGTTCTTGAGCAGGCCGTTGGCCATCGCCCAGTTGATGACGTAGATGTCGAGCGAGCCCTTGCCGTCGAAGTCCGCCATCGCGGTGCCCTTCGTGCGGATGGTCTCGTACTTGACGTCCGGGTTCTGCTCGGTGATGTTGGTGAAGGTGCCGTCGCCGTTATTCAAGTAGAGCTGGTTGGCGAACTTGCAGTCGCCCTCGTAGAGGTCGACGAAGCCGTCGTTGTTGATGTCGCCCCAGGACGGGCCCTTGCCCCAGTGGTCGGGCCTGTCGTCGAGCTTCGCCAGGTGCGTGGTCTCGACGAAGTGGCCGGTACCGTCGCCCTTCATGAGCTTGTTCGGGCCGACGTAGTTGGATATGTAGCAGTCCATGTTCCCATCGTTGTCATAGTCTGCGAAAGCGGTGCCGAGCGCCCAGTTCCTGTCGTCCAGGCCGGACTCCTTGGAGATGTCGGCGAACTTGATGTGGCCGGGGGTGCTGACGTTCAGGTAGAGCTTGTTGGGCTCACCGGCCGGGTAGCGGCCGCGGCTCACATACAGGTCGTCCCAGCCGTCGTTGTTGACGTCGACCGCGGTTGAGCTCCAGCTCCAGCCGTGCTCGGTAAGGCCGGCCGCGTCGGTGACCTCGACGAACTTGATGTGGCCCGGGGTGCTCTCGTTGTGGAAGACCCTGTTCTTGGAGTTGACGCCGTAGTTTGAAAGCACGAGGTCGAGCTTCCCGTCGTGGTCGAAGTCGCACAGGAGCGAGCCGTAGGTGAAGTCCTTGACGCCCGCGCCGGACGATGCGGTCACGTCCTCGAACTTGCCGTTACCTATGCCCTTGAACACGCGGTTGGAATCTATCTCTATCCTGCCGCCCTTGGCGACGTAAAGGTCCGGTATGCCGTCGTTATCCATGTCGCCCATGACGGAGCCCATGGCGAAGCCGGTGTCGTAAACGCCCGCAGCAACCGTGACGTCCGAGAACGTGCCGTCCTGGTTGTTGTGGTAGAGGACGTTATGCCCCCCCTTGTTCGACACGAATATGTCGGGATACCCGTCCTTGTCGTAGTCGTTCAGTATAACCCCCTTGCCGTGCCCCTTGTCGTCCACCCCCGCCTGCTTCGCAACGTCCTTGAAGAAGGTGAGTGACTTGCCCGCCGACGCCGAGCTTACATAGACAACCAGGCCAAGCACGACGGCAAGCATTATAAATCTGCCCAATAACTTCATACACTGCCTCCTTTCCAATGATTAAGCCTGTTGAACCTGAAATCAACCGTGGATTCTTAGGCTACGCCTCAGAATAACAACCTGAAACCAACTCGAAATAACAATCTTAAACCAACTCAGAAGACAACCTTACAACAACCTTGAGCTAACCTGCCAGACCGTGCCCGGTTGCCCGGCTTACCAGACCTTGTGGACCGTGATGTTGATGTTGTCCAGCTTCTGTCCCGTCTTTACTATGATTCCAGAGGGGTCTATCGTGCCCTCGTCGTAGCGCCCGAAAAAGTCGCCTATCTTCGGCGGGCCGCCGAAATGATCCCTCGCGGACAGGTAGTACGTGCCGCCCTTGGGGAGGTAGACCACGAACTTGCCGTCAGGCCCGGTCGCGGCAGAGACGTACTTGGGCCGCTCGGACATCTGTGCGTATGTGTAGACGTGTATCCTGAAGCCCATCCTGGGGTTGCCGTCGCTGTCCAGCACCTTGCCCGAAAGCGATGTGTCGGACTTGGGGCTGGCATCGAAAAACTTCACGTCGTCGGACTTGGGCTTTATTAAAAGGGTCTCCGTAGTGAGCTTGCCGCCCTTGACCGTAGCGGATATAGTCTCGCTCTTCTGGTCGCCCTCGTCGAGCGGACTGCCGGGCAGCCCGTTCTTGTGTTTCCTCGCCACGATTGTGTAATCCCCGTCGGGGAGGTTTATGTTGAAAGAGCCGTCGCTTGCCGAGGCCTCGGACATGGTGTACGGAGGCCCGTGCGGGTCGGCGCCCTTCTCGTAGACGAAGATATATACGCCTTCGACCGGGGCTGTGACCACGCCGTGCACGCCCGAAGAGACCGAAGCCGATGAGGCGCCTGTGGTGACGCAGCCGGCGAACAGTAACGCGCCCGCCAGCACCGATAAGGCCGAATAGATGAGCTTGATGCCGAAACCGACTTCGCTTACGCCGACCGAATCCCCCGGAACCACCGCCGTAATCTCCACCTTCTTGGACATCTACTCCCTCCTAACTTGATACCAGAAAGCTACAGGGCTGTCAAAGCAGACCTGTATCGTTAATTTTATATGCAAATATCACGCCAAAACCCCGACCTGCTTACACAACCCTAAAACCGCTTATATTACTGATAGTTACAATACGCAAAACCCGGCCTCCGTAAAATCCCGCCGTAAAATCCCGCCGACCTGCTTATTTTCCCTCATGCAAGCTGAGTGAAAACGCGATATACAGTAACTTCGTCTATGCCCCCAAGAGACAGGTTTCTGTCAATTAAAGGCGGATTGCTACCGGGTTTCAGGTCAAAAAGCGTAGTGGTGAGGGCAGTCCCTTTCCCTCAGGTCGTAGTACTTCTTCGCCATGCCCGGGGTCAGCCAGGGCTCTATCTCCTTCAGGGCCTGGTTGAAGTGGGCCATGCCTATTGTCTTGTCGCCGGTCTTGACGGCGGTCAGGGCCGCCCGCTTGCAGAGCGACTCTATGTCCCAGCCGACATAGCCCTCGGTGAGGCCCGCGAGTTTCTTGATTGTAACTTCCTTGGCCACTTTCTCATGGAGCTTCATCTTGTCGAAGTAGACCTTCAGTATGCCCTCCCTGTCCTGTTCGGTCGGGGGGTGCATGAAGACCTTGCGGTTGAACCGGCGCTTTTCCTTTATTATGGCCTGATCCACGGTATCGACCCGGTAGCATGAGCCGACCAGGGCCACGTCCCTCACACCGTGCAGGTCGTCTATCTCGTGTATGAAGACCTCGGAAAGTTCCTTGTCGGCGAACGTCGGCGGTATGCCGCGGAAGTTGCCAGTCTCCCATTCGTAGTCCGAGCCCTTCCTGGGGCAGAGCCATTCGGTGTCCGATATGAAGAGCACGCACGGGGCCTCGTGCCGGGCCTCGTGGAAGGCCTTCCTGAGCGCGTCCGGCTTGCCGAGCATCTCCTGCCCGGATATGTAGACGTAGCCGACCCCGGCCTCGTTGGCCGCGGCCTCGGCGAGCATGGTAATCCCCACGCCGAGCGGGCCCCATATCATCACGCCGGTCGGTATGTCCACGTTCATCTCGGCAAGCTCGTTGCCCTTGGTGAGGGGGAGGCAGACCATTTCCTTCAGTATCGACTTGATGTCCTCGAAGCCGCCTACGTCATCCCACGACATCTTCGGCTTCCGGACCTCGTAGTAGATATGTGATAAAAGCTTGTGCATCGTTCACTCCTCAAAATACATAAAACTGTTGTCCATTAACATGGCTGCTGATTAATACAGCAAGAATTGTACCAGAAACGGCCTGATGGTTCAATTAATTTGCGGGTACGCTATTTTTTAAGCTCCGCCCCCACCTTGAACGCCTTCCCGACCACCTCGCCCATCCTCCGGTACGTCCTGTCCGGGACGGAGAAGATGAGCGGGTCAACCTTCGCCGGGTCCGGCATCCCGTCCGGCCCCAGGACGTCGTCGCTTACGTGCACCTCTTTAATCTCGGCTATGACCAGGTCGTGGCTGCCAAGCTCTACCGTCATCACCACGGTGCACTCGAGGTTGACCGGGCACTGGCCTATCATCGGCGCGCCCTTGGTCTTTCCGTAAAAGACCTCGAAGCCGCAGGCCGCGGCCTTGTCCGTCCCGTCCTTGCCGGAGAACATGCCGCAGAAGTCCGTCTCCTTCATCAGCGCGACCGAGGGTATGTTGACGGAGAGCGCACGGTTCTGCTTAACGCCCTTCAGCGTGTGCCTTTTAGGCTTGAAGGCGATGCTGAGCATGGGCGGCTCGGAGTTCGCTATCCCGCTCCAGGACGCGACCATGAAGTCGGGCTTTCCGTCGACTTCCGCGCCTATCAGTAATGCGGGCAGAGGGTAGAGTATCCTGTTCGGGCCGAGGGTTGTCTTTTTCATTGGGGCTCCTTAGGTGGGGTTCAGTTGCTTTTCTTGTATGGAGACCTGCTCTCCCTGACCCTTGCGGAATGCTTGGCCTTAGCGGGGGCGGCAGTGGCGATCAAGTCCTTAGCGGCCTTTTGCAGAAACCCGGAGCGGGTCATACCGAGTTCCTCGCTCGTCTTGTCTATCTTCGTAAGCAGCGGTTTAGGGAAGGTCACGTTGACGCGTTCGGATTGGCTTGCAATAAAAGGTGTCACGTCAACCTCCACCAGCGCGGCAACGCCACCCGCCTTCAACTCCTTCTTATACGAGTCTATGCCTTTTTGCTCCGGGACATCAAGACCGTCCTCGACCATGCCCTCCAGATGCAGTTCTATCGCTTCCTTCGCATTGGTCATGGCCTCTTCGGCGGTGCCGCCTGCCGAGAAGCAGCCAGGCAGGCCGGGTACGACGACGCCGTAGTCGGTGTCTTTGTCTTTAAATATGAAAATCGGAAAAAGCATAGATTGCCTTTATTTGAGCATTGCCTGCTTAAGTATGCTTTCGACCACAAAAACAGGCAAGTCCTCATTTCCTCCGTGATATGGCACAGTCACCCTGCCTGGCTTCGAGTCATGCTTGAACTGCCTGTGGCCGCCCTTACTGCCAGCCTCGCGCCAGCCGTCGGCCTTTAACAGTTTTATAACCTCTCTCGTCTTCATTTAATTATACACACTAATACACACTATTGCAAGCCTGATAATAAACCGAAACATTAAAGGGCCGACACATCGGTCGGCCCCTACATACTAAGGTGAACGGGCGCAATAAATTGCGCCCCTACAAGAAGATTAATACTATAACAAATCAGGGATATCCAGCCACATTAAGCCGGCCCTTTTACCCGGCGAGTTTCTTGACCAGCTTGGCCACGCGCTCGCCGAGGAGCTTGCACTGGCGGGACGCCCGGTCGTCCGGGGCGCCGATCGACACTGGCCCGTAGTGGTCGCCCTTCGGGATGCCCTGGACTACCATGCCGTGCACCAGCATCGCCTGGAGGATGGACATTATGACTGTCTCGTTCCCGCCGCCAATGTTCGCGGAGGACGAGTACGCCGCGCCTACCTTGCCCTCGAGTCGGCCGTGGAGCTTAACGCTTTCGTCTATGAGCTTGATTATCTCTGAGGCCGGGAGGCCGTAGTAGGTCGGTGAGCCGATTACTATCCCGTCCGCCGCCTGGAGGTCGTCGAGGGTGGCGCTGCCGACAGGCTTGATCTCCGCCTGGACGCCCGCGTCCTTCGCCCCTTCCTCTATCAGCCGGGCCATCTTCTCGGTATTGCCCGTCTTGGAGTAATAGAGCACCAGCACTTTAGGCATGGCCCCTCCTTAATTTTGGCAGGGAGTGTTTACTTGCGGAGCTTCTCTTCTTCTTCCTGGGCGGTCTTGCAGTCGATGCACAGGGTGGTGACCGGGCGTGCCTGGAGGCGTTTGACGCTTATCTTCTCGCCGCATGTCTCGCAGACGCCGAACGTCCCGTCCTCGATGCGCTTGATGGCCTCGTCTATCTTCTTGAGCAGCTTCTGCTCCCTGCCCCGGAGCCTCAGCAGGAGGTTCCTGTCGGACTCTGCGCTGGCCTGGTCTCCCAGGTCGGCATAGTTTTCCTTCTCGGGCTTCAGGCCTCCGCTGATAGTCACTCCAGCTTCGGCCAGCAGGGCAGCCCTCTGGTCTTCGAGCTTTTTCTTTATATCGGCTATCTTACGGTCCATCTGGCTCCATCCCTTCTTGGCCCCGGTAAGGGGCCGAGTGAATTTTAATGGGGGAGTTTAACAAAAAGAGCCGTTATAGTCAACTAATTTTTGCCCTGTGCATGCCCAGTGGCCCTGCAACGCGAACACCCAATTAAAAACCTCCCCATAATAAGGGAGGCATGAGCCCTCCGGACGAGGGCAGCGACTCGCCATCCCCGTCTGCTCTCCTTTTGAGTATAACACCAGCCCCTTGCCTGTCAAGCCGCGTTAGTGCTATAACACACTGATTAACTTAACAAATTACTACACTTAAAACTATTTAACGGTATCACCGCTTGACAAGCGGCCGGGTTTGGACTATACAAGATAATATACTCAAAGAAACGGAGGTTTATTGATGAAGAAAGTTGCATTGACAGCAGTTGCATTAACCCTGCTCCTGACAGCTACAGCATGGGCGGGCAGGGTCATAGTACCAATCCCGGTACCAGTGCCCGTTCCGGGGCACTCGCCGGTAGTCATGTTCCCGCCACCGCCGCCCGACATTGTAATACGGCCCGGCGCGCCGGCATACTGGTTCTGGGACGACAACGAAGACTCGTGGTTCTACTACGACGATAGACGCCACCGCCATTTTGACCGCAACCATCTGTACCGGGACGACGGCAGGCACTACTACACCGAGGGCGACAGGTGGAGGGTCGGCCACAGGGACCAAGGCCTGCACAGGGGCTGGTACAAGCACGAAAAAAGAGAGAGGCGTGAGGAACGCAGGGAAGACAGGCGTGACAGGAGAGAGGATAGAAGGCACGACCGTGACCGGGACCGGGACCATGACCGCGGGCACGGCCACGACAGGGATTAATAACCGGGAGGACATGACGGTCCTCCCCTACGATTTGTAGGGGCCGACCTTCGTGTCGGCCCTGCATTTGCGCCGGGGACGTTTTCGATAGGGCATGCGGCTAAGATAGCTCGATTTTTTCGACGCTCGGTATCTCGTAGCCCAGGAACCGCTCCCCGATGGTCTTGAAACGCTCAGGGGCGTCCGTCACATAGCACCTTGTATATGGCGGGCGCCCCGATTTGTTTAAAATACCTCTCTTCTCGAGCACCCGCAGTACCTCCTGGGACGTCTCGTGCGCCGAATCTATCAGCGTGACTTCCGGCCCCATTACCTCCCCTATCACGCCCTTCAGGAGCGGGTAGTGCGTGCAGCCGAGCACGAGCGTATCGACACCCTCGGCCTTCAGCGGGGCGAGGTACTCCTCCGCGACAAGCCGTGTTATCTCGCCGCTTATGCGGCCCTCCTCGACCATCGGGACAAATAACGGGCATGCCCGTGCCGCGACCTCGGTGCCCGGCCTGATGTTCCTGATGAGCCTCGCGTATACGCCGGAGTTCACCGTGCCTTCCGTCCCGATTATCCCGACGCGCCCGGTCTTGGTGGCCCTCGTCGCGGCATAGGCGCCCGGCATCAGGACGCCCACCACCGGTATGTCGAGGCCTTCCCTGAGGCTGTTGAGCGCGACCGACGTGGCCGTGTTGCATGCGACGACCAGCATCTTTATGTCCTGACGTACGAGGTAGGCCGCTATCTCGTGGCTGAAGCGGGTCACGGTCTCGGCCGACTTTATGCCGTACGGGAAGCGCGCCTCGTCGCCGAAGTATATGACGTTCTCCTCGGGCAGGTGGTACTTTATCTCCTTCAGGACGGTAAGCCCGCCGATGCCGGAGTCGAACACGCCGATAGGTTTCTGTGAATCCATATATCCTTATCTCCCCTCCCCACCTGCGGGGGAGGGTGTCCCGCGCTCAGCGGGACGGGTGGGGGCTGGTGTCGGGGTCCGGGCTTCTGCCTTATTTATTCAGCGCCGTCCTCGGGCCGAAGGGCCGGGACGTGTCAATGTGTCCTGCAAGGGTCGGGATGGAATTCCCCTCCACGAGTATCTG
>Ga0334722_10001110_pt1 | contig 35145 bp, 45 predicted proteins | sample C3_bottom_MG_FD_207210 | JGI IMG/M metagenome (GOLD analysis project Ga0334722, IMG submission 207210) | Sediment microbial communities from Yellowstone Lake, YNP, Wyoming, USA - C3_bottom | ecosystem: Environmental > Aquatic > Freshwater > Lake > Sediment | place: USA: Wyoming | collected... | reverse complement strand
CCTTTTCAGTCTGGCGGCGATGCAACAACAGCTTAACCATTCGGAAGGCGGCGAACCATGGCCCGCCGACCTGGAAGAACGGCGGCGGATGATGGATTGGTGGGGGGCTCACCTGGGCGGGGAGAAGCCCAGCGTTTCGGAGCTTTTAGAAATCCAGACCCTTGGAGGTGGCCGCCATGAATAAGACCCAAACCATTCCGACCCACCTTTTGCCGAATTTGGCCTATGGAGCCACCTTCGATAGCCCGGCGGATATGCTGGCCAATGCTGTGGACGTGCTCACCTTCTTGTCGGAAGTCGCGCCGTACCTGGCCGAGGGCGGCGGCAACCTCGCCATTTCCGAGCCCGGAGCAATCGGCCTGGCGACGATCCTTAACGCCTTGGGAAACACCATCACCACGGCCATTGACCTTATCCCCTATAACCCCAGAAGCCAAACCGGAGCTCAACCCGAACAGGAGGCCCGGCCATGAGCGAGGGCCAGCCCACGGCGGGCGTGGTGCCGTTTGGATTCATTGAGGCCATGAACCGGCAGGGCCTTTGCCCTGATCCGGCCCGGATTGAGTTGGGGCAGTTCTTCCGCTTCCCTGGCTCGAAGGGCCATAAAAATAACCTTTCCGGCTGGGGCAAGCTGTTTGCCGATGGCCGGGGCGGAGTGTTCGGCGACTATGCCGCCGGAATCCGGGAGGATTGGCAAGACAAGCAGGTTGGCGAGATTTCGCCAGCAGAAAAAGCCGCGCACCGGAAAGCGGTGGCCAAGGCCTACCAAGAGGCCAAGGCGATCCGGGAGAAGGCGCAAGGTAAGGCGGCGGGCGAGGCGGCGCGGATATGGGCCAAGGCCAAACCGGCCCCGGCTGATCATGGTTACCTGGTGGCGAAGGGCATTCCCCAGGCCGCCGAGGGGTTGCGTCTCTACCATGGCCCGCTGGTTATACGGGGCCTGGAGTGCGCCGGGGCGCTGATCGTTCCGGCCTACAACCAGGGCGGCAAGCTGGCCACCCTGGCCTTTATCGCGCCGGATGGGGAAAAACGTTTCTTGCCCGGCGGTAAGAAGGGCGGCGCCATGCTGATGATCGGGCCGGAGCCCGCCGAGGCCCCGGTGATCTGCGTAGCCGAGGGGCTGGCCACGGCGGCCAGCATCACGGCGGCTACCGGCTACCCGGTGGCGGTGGCCTTCGACGCGGGCAACCTGCTGGCGGTGGCCAGGATCATCAAGGGACGCCACCAGGTGGCCCGCCTGCTGATCTGCGCCGACAATGACCACCATGAAGATGGCCAGAGTAACACCGGCCTGGAGGCAGCAAAAGCGGCGGCCCTGGAGGTGGGTGGTTTGGTGGCGGTGCCGGAGTTGGTGGAGGGCAAGAAAACCGACTTTAACGACCTGGCGCAACTGTCGGGCGGTTTGGAACTGGTCAAGGCCTGTATTGATGCCGCCTTGGCTGGCGACCAGGTGGCCGAACCGGATCAAGCCGTATCAGTTCCGCCGGGTGAAACGCCGGAGCAGCCAGAAGAGACGCCAGACGAAACCATTCAACGGTTGGCGGGCCTTGGCGTCTTGGATTATGAGCGGGTAAGGCAAGCCGAGGCGGAGCGGTTGGGAGTACGGGCCGCAATTCTTGACAAGGAAGTGGGCAAACTGCGCGTACAGGATAAAGACGATGAACGCGGCAGCGCGGTGATTTTTGAAGAGCTCGAACCCTGGCCCGACCAGGTGCCGGGCGCACCGCTGCTTGACGATCTGGCGGCACTCTTCCGCCGGTTCGTGGTGTTGCCCCGCCATGCCGACAAGGCCCTGGCCCTGTGGTGCTTTCTGAGCTACCTAGTGGACGTGGTGGACGTGCTCCCCATTCTAAACATTGCCAGCCCGGAAAAGCGTTGTGGCAAGTCCACCCTGTTGGCGCTAGTTCACCAGCTGGTACACCGGCCATTGCTGGCCTCGAATATCACCCCTTCCGCCATGTTCCGGGCCATTGACCTTTGGCGGCCCACCCTGCTGATTGATGAGGCTGACACCTTCATCACCGCCGACAATGAAGACCTACGCGGTATCATCAACAGCGGCCACACCAAGACCACCGCCTTTGTTATCCGGACGTGTGGCGAAGACCACGAGCCCCGGCGCTTTTCGACGTGGGCGGCCAAGGCCATCGCCGGGATCGGCCACCTGCCCGGCACGGTGCGAGATCGGTCAATCGAAGTCGAGTTGAAGCGGCGCACCAGCCACGAACCGATAGAGAAACTTCGCCACGCTGAGCCGGAGACTTTCGAGACGATCCGGCGGCGGTGCGAACGGTTTGCAGCTGACATCCGCTTCAACCTGGCGCGGCATCGCCCGGAGATCCCGGCGGCGCTCAATGATCGGGCGGCGGATAACTGGTGGCCGCTGCTGGCCATTGCCGAGATTGCCGGGGAGGGCTGGCCCGGCATCGCCAGAGAAGCGGCGTTGTCGCTGTCGGGCATGGAGCAAGAGGCGGCCAGCATCAACGCGGAGTTGCTGAACGACATTAAGGACATCTTCGACTTTCGCGGCGTTGAGCGTCTTTCCACCGCCTTGCTTATCGAATCCTTATGTGAGGATACCGATAGGCCATGGGCGACCTGGAACAAAGGCAAGCCCATTAACCCTCACCAGTTGGCGAAGCGGTTGAAGGGGTACGATATTGCCCCGGTTACCTTCCGGGTTCCCGAAGGAAAAACGCCAAAAGGATACACGTTGCAGCAGTTCAATGATGCGTTTCGCCGATATATCCCTTTTTCATCCGCAACACCGCAACAAACGCATAAAAACAATACGTTGCGTGAATTTTCATCCGCAACAAATGGGATAAATGTTGCGGATGAAAACCCGGCTAACTCTTTGAATTTGCAAAAATGTTGCGGTGTTGCGGATCGAAATGGGGAAAATGAGGAAACAGAGCGCGGCGGAGGTGTGAAATGGGCGAATCTATGAAAGTTGCCGAGGTGCTGGCGCGGCTGTCTGATCTTGGTTTAAAGGTCAAGGCCGATGGTGGCCAGGTGCTGGTGGCCCCGGCGGAGAAGGTGACCCCGGAGGTGGTTGAATTGGTCACCACGCACAAGCAGGCCCTGCTTGCCGCCCTGCGGCCCAAACCACAACGGGGCATCAGTTACGGGTGTGGCCGGTGCGGCCATAGGATCTACACACGGATTGAACACGGTTGGCAGTGTGACAGCTGCTTGGCCGTGTATGAGATCATCGGCGGCACCCGTGGGCCGGTGCCGTATGAGAAACAAAACGCCAACCGCTAAAAGGAGTATTGAAATGGGCGAGTTGAAAAGCAGCATTATTCTTGATTTACAAGGGAACATGGAGCGCCAAGCAGAAAGGTTTTCTGGTTCGCTTGGCCGGTTGGGCTCCCGTGGTTCACGCCAGATGCAGATTCTTGGCCGCTCAATGACGGCAGTAGGAAACGGCCTAGACCGTCTGGGCAATCGTTACAGCGCCCTTCTTACCGGCGCGGCTGGTGTAGGTACTTTGAAGATGGTGGCTGATCACAGCGAGAAATTGACCAGGTTGGGAATTGATGCGGGAGTTGCGGCGGAGGGTATCCACCAGCTTGGTCAGAAGATCATGGATACAGCCAGAATGCCGGATATTCGGCTAAACCCTGATGAACTGCTGGCAGCTGTCGCGGAGGTTGTGAACTCTACTGGTGACTTGGCTTTTGCCGAGCGCAATCTCCGTAACTTTGGCGTGGTGATCCGGGCCACCGGGGCCAGCGGCAAAGATATCGGCGCAATGGCCACAGAGTTACAAAAGCTCGACAAAAACGCCAGCCCGGAAAACGTCTTGAAGGCCTTTGACGTCTTCATCGAACAAGGCAAAGCCGGGGCTGTCGCTATGCGAGACTTAGCCTCAGTTGGGCCAAAGGTTTTTTCTGCCTACGCCTCAGCACGATCTGGGGCTGACCCGGCTACCTTTGTCCGGGAACTAGGCGCCGCTATGCAGTCGATCAAGAGCGGTACTGGTTCCGTGGATGAAGCGGCCACGGCAATGGATGCATTAATGCGGGCTTTTGAAGACAAAGACCGCCTCAAAGGATTTAAAGCGGCCGGAATAGATATTTATAACCCTGAGAAGTTGAAACAAAACATCAAGGACCTGCGACCAATCAACGTACTGATGGCCGAGATCTACGAGAAGACCAAAAACAGCCCAACCGCTCTTTCTGAATTGATTCCTGAAGCTGAAGCGCGGCGCGCCATCATGGCTAAAAACCTCTCAGAGAATCTGAAAAAATACTATGAAGTAGAGTCGGACGGCACGGCTGTCGTTAAAGATTCGGCCCGCGCCGCTCAGGAAATGAACGCCGTTTTAACCAGCCTTAGCACTACCTGGAAGGATCTTGCAAACCGCAAACTTTCCGGCCCTCTCCGTGATATTGCAGATGCTATGGGCAGCATGAAGCCTGAAACCGTTGACAACTGGGCGAACGGCGGTGTTGCGGTTGCCAGTGTTGTTGGGGCGCTGGTAGTTGCGCGCAAGCTACAACAGGGCGGTAGGGCCGTCATAGATATGTTTGGCAAGGGCGGCGCCGGTAACAAGCTGGCCGGAGTCTCTAAGTTCGGTGACGCCATCCCGGTTTACGTGGTCAACGGCCCCGCCTCCATCTGGCCTGGTGCCGGTGGTTTAGCCGCTGGTGGTTTAGCCGCCGAGGGTGCTGCCACTGCCTCTGTACTCGCCGTAGTTGCCCCTTTAATCCCGGTAGTGGCCACGGCCACGGTAGGTTACCTATCGCAAAAGACCGGGAAGGCCCTGGCCGAAAGCGAAGTTAAACACACTCCCAGCGCCGACCTCCGCAAACTGTATTCCGAGCAGATGGTCAAAGGCGGTGGCTCCGAATCATACCAGGCGAAGCTGATCCTTAATGAGTTGATCAGACGAGGTGAGGCAACCCCAGCCCAGAAAGACGAAGGTGCTTTTGCGCCAGCAGGGGAGCTTTGGGCTAGAAAAGCTCATGGAGCTGTAATCATCGAAAGTGCCCCGGGTGCTTTTCCCAAGCCGGTAATTCCTTTTACCTCCCACACAACAGTCCCCTCCTCAACCAAAAGACCCATAACTCCTATAACTCCCATAACTCCCAGCGCCGCCACTCAGCCCAAACAAAACCTGGCCACCAAACTCACTACCGCTACCCCAAACCCAAGCCCAATCGCCCCAGCCGAATCCCTGGCCAGCAAACTTTCCCGTAGCCCGGCCAATCGCGCCCAAATTTACGACAAAACCAACCCACCCGCCGCCAAACCGGTGGAGGTCGGCGGCAGTCTAAAGATCGAGATCACCACCCAACCCGGCACCACGGCGAAAGTCCGGGATATGCGCTCCCAAAACCTCAATTTGGACGTGGATAGCGGCATAATCATGGCCGGAAACTAATGGCCGTATCGGAATTATAGTCAAAACGACAACATTTAAAAGGAGTTTAAACCGCCATGAAAGACGCATTAACCGCCGATGAAAGAAGAACGTGTAACCTGATGGGGGTAGATCCCCACGATTACCTTGCAACCAGAGATCAAGAACGCGCCATATTGAAAGCCCGGAATCAGGAGGAAGCCAGTGCCAGCCCGGCAGATGCCGCTAAGATAGCCAAGATGATGGGGGTCTCTCCAGCAGAAGCCAAGGCGGCAAAAAAGAAAGCAGCCAAGGAGGATGAGGCGCGGGCCGCATTGACATCGGAAGAATTGAAAATTTGCCACCAATTAGGCGTGCAGCCGCTTGAATATTGGGCACAGAAAATGGAAGCCGCCGGATTAAAAACACAACTACCAGCATAAGGAGCAACGACAATGAAAAAGGACAAAGCAACTAATTTACAGGCTCGCGTTGAACGGAAGAGAAGTATTCAAGAGAAGATTGCCGACATCCGCCGGGAGTTATCGACACCAAGGATATGGGGGATGGCGGCTAAGTTGATGGCCAGTGGCGACGCCCGGAGCCGCCTTGCATCATTCATTAACGTGCAGGGTGGCGGGTCAGAATCGGGAGTTTCGGCAGCCAGGCGGAGCGACCTTGTAACCTTGAAAAGCAATGCCGAGCAAACGGCGAGAGAGTTTAAGGAGGTCGAGGCAGAGAAAGAGCGCCTGACAGCTGAACTTGAGGCGCTGCAAGGCGAGTTGGCCACCCTGGATTGCACGGCGGAGGTCGCCGATATTGCCGCCCACCAGGTGGAAATCGACAAGGCTAAGGAGGTGGTGGCCGCCCTGAGTAAGACCATTGCGGAGCAACAGGAGATTATTTCCGGCAACCAGGTTGCCGGGCCGAAAGATCTGCAACGGCGTCGGCAAGACATCTTGGCAGATAAGGCTATGGGTAAGGCTGACCGTGACTTTGCCACGGAGTTACAGGCCGTGGATGAGGAGATTTCCGACCTGGACAAAAAAGCAGCCAGCGCGAAAAGGACGGTTGCCGACGCACAGCACGCCATGGAAGGATTAAGCCGCAAACTCACCGAGGCCCAGGCGGCGGTTAAGGCCTTGGAAGATGACCATAAGGAAATGGTCGGCTTTTTCCTCAAGACCGAGGCAACCATGGTTGACTTGGAATACCAGGCTTTGACCCTGATGCTGAGAGATAGCTATTGCCAGTTGTCGGCGTTGTCTTCAATCCTTGGCCAACATTTCGGCGGCGAGGAGGCCTTTTTCAACGGGGGACTGCCACAATTAAATACTCTGGTCTATGACATCCCGGCGGCGATCAACCAGGAGAAAGCGCGACTTGGCGCCATGGGCATTCAGTGCTGAAATCTTGACCGTTTTTCCCGGAGTGGTTGCGAGATAGGCAGACCATAGCAACCACTCCGTTAAAGGGCGCTTTTCGTGTTCTCCTCGTGCGCCCACCTCTCGGTAACATGGTCTGCCAGGGGTAAATGGAGAAGGGAGACCCCGGCCACGCGCCGCCAACCTTCTTAACTGCAAAAGCCGCCGGGATGTCCCGTGCGGCTTTTGTTTTTTGACTAATAGGGCGGCTGGAGGGGCGCTCACTTCCCTCATAGGGCTGGAGGTCGAAACCCCAAGTCCAGATGGCCCGAGCATTTCCATCTGTCAGCCGCCCTAAGGTAAAAAGTACAGGAGTGGCCGAGCGGTTGTCAAGATGGTCGAAAAGCTGCCCGGTGATAAAGGGGTGGGGGGATTTGGTGTGGTGCCCAAGAGATAAAGGGAAGAAGGTTTTAAAAGTGTGGGTTTTGTTGGAAAAAAGGGAAAGAACGCCCCTTAAGCTCCCCTCTCAGGGTTCCAGAAAATTGCACCGTGCCCGGTTCGTTGTCATGGCGGAGGGGGTAGCCTTTTAACTATGTAGGTATTTTTGTAAGTACTTTACGCTAGCCAAACTTAGCAGAGTCAATACCAGTAAGGGTTTGAGGTGCTGGATGTGTAAGACGCCTCGACCATGAAAATTAAAAAGGGACCAACCGTAACCGGTTGGTCCCTTTTTTTTGGTTCTTCAACATTTCATGTGAAAAATAGCATTTCCTGGATGATGGCGGCCCATTGGAATAGTCGAGTTGCGGTCACGCAGTAGCGGCCATTCTAATGAATGAATTGTTGGCCTGGTCAGATAATTTTTAGTCTGATGTGCCCCTCTACCACTTCTCGATTTTGATACCACCAAGAAACAACCGCCTCCCCACTTGGTGCGTAAGTACCAGGGCTGAAGGGAAGGCGAGCAGACCGCGTTGGGAGAATACGGTTCCCATCGGTACAGACTGGCCCCCACTCAATGCGCGCCAACGCGCTTGATTCATGCACTGCATAACAAATCGTAGCGGTGGTTTGATTTGTTATGATGATAGCCGAGGAAAACACCTCCGCCGTCACAGTTGCCTGATTAGAGCCACCAGTTGAAATGCCAGAAACCATACAAATACATGCGGCCAGAGCGAACAAATAGCGATATCTCACCTTAGCCTCCGCTAGCCTGATTACCGAGTTTTGCGGTATGGTGCTGAAGCGCTTGGCTTGAGAAGCCTATGGGCGTACAGGCCTGTCTACCCAAGGCATCCTCTTATCTCAGGTTCAGGCTGGCAGGTTGCTCTTGCCACGCTAATCTAATGCGCGCAAATTCCTAACTGGACTGTCGTTGACGCGGATCTGACGCACTCCTTTGCTCAAATCTAGAAAATGTGAGGCGCCGTATAGTCGCAGGCTGAACGTGCCGGGCAACGGCTTGCAAAATTGATAGTTCGTGCGGAAAAAACAATAAATTGGCTTACTCCTGCTGTCCACGTTATGTGTCACGTCAATCGGTTCGGCAGTTGTTCTTACGCTAAACTGCATTGTTACATCGTCCGACAATGTGTTCGGGTCATACAGCCAGACGGTCACACTGTCGCCCGATTGTTGGTATCCATATGCCAGCACTTGATGATTGCTTCCCAGATCCCACGGCAAAAGGGACTTGATCATCACCAAGCCTAGCGGACTCGGATGTCCGGCTAGTATGTCGTTCCGGATCATCGGGAACTCAATATTGGCCATAACAAACGCTCTACCATTGGCTAGACCAATAGGGTTTAGCAGGTTTTCGTCCGTATCTGGATAGGCAGGGTCCATCAGCTTCAAATAAAGGGTCACATCATTGATGTCGAACGAAGCGAAAAGTCGGTTCACAAGATAAACGAACAGAGGGTTTTCCTCTCCAGACGGTGCGACCTTGTCTGGAGGAATCAGCCTCGACGCTTCGTAGTAGTCTCGAACAGCGTAAACCATTCCACCACATAGGCCGTTCTCGGCATTACCGTACTTTTGGTCCAAGAGGGAGCCCTTCAGGGGTGGCAGCGTGTATGGTACATCGCCCCAACTATTGGTGAACTTGAATCCGTTTGTAGATGGTTTAAATCCGGGAACGAAATGAGGAATCGAGACGCGCAGAAAGACGTCCAGCCGAGTATTGTTTCCGTCGCCGCCAGTGTGGTAAACCTCAAATCCGGAATCTGTAAGCTGGTGGTAGGAGTTCGTCCCAACAAACGGATTATCCCAATGGAAATAAACGGATGCTCCAAGTCCGTTCTCGATACGGAAACGGACCGAACCCTCCGTGCCAGTGCCCGTGATGATGGCATTCGACTCAGACCTCCATTCCCTAATGCTATTCTTTTCAATAGTTAGCGGAGGCTGCCATGGGTCGGTCCACTCTCCATGAGGAAGATCCTCTTCTATCCTGGTCAATACAAAGTCAGTTTCATTGTGAAACACAACGTCCGTGCTTCTGGCGGCCATAATAGTAATCTCCTTTACTGCAACGAAATTAATATCGGGATCAACCCTTGGCCTTCAGTGAGCGGCCGCAAAGCTTTGCCGATAACCGCGCCGAATGCCTTAAATGGATCGCTGGTCTTCATGGCATGACCTGGTGTTGGAGAAGTTGTTAGCAAATCGCCCACTTCAATCGCGCCAAACTGCGCGTCCACCTTGCAGTAAACCTTGCCTAGCAATGCAATTGGCTGTCTGTTGTTCTTGGATTCTTGTTTATCCAGTACAATACCTGGCTTGTAATTGCCAGCACCGGAAACCACGCCCGCTACCCGCTTGTCATAGTCTCGTTGGCTGGGGAAAAGCGCACCTTCTTCGCCGAGCACCATTACAGTTCCTGGTTCGACCTTCAGATCACTGCCAATATTGAAATCCTCGGCACAGTCGGCGTTTGTTAGCCGAATGTCTCCTGTGACTTCGACATCACCCTCAAAACGCCCTGCCGTTTTACCTCCCATGTGTTTCGCAAAGAATGCTGCAGACCCACTGGCTGCATTCATCTGGTAAGTAGCCATCGCCGCCGTAGAGGAAGACTGCGTTTCAGCATGAATCCCCTCATAATTGCTGCTAATTCCCCATACACCCACACCGGAGGCACTTTTGCCAACAACGCCTGCTCCTGTTCCTTTGTGCTCGCCCCATACCCCTGAACCACCCGTCGTGCTATCGCTTTGTCCGTATACTCCCACCCACGTTTTACTCTCGCCCCAAACAGCTGTAATATCACTCTGACCAAAGACCCCGACACCTCCCGCCGTATTAATGCCGACAACCCCACCATGGTTCGGGTTCTTGGCCGTACCTCGCACGCCTTCACCTTGGGTACTTTCAAACCACCCACCGTTTCCGCCAGCTCCCGGAGGCGACGAAGGCGACCAATCGTTTACGCCGACGACGCCACCATGGGCACTATGACTAATTCCGCGCACACCTTCGTTGTCGGTGCTCTCGCCCAAAACGCCTATACCTTCGGTACTCTCGCCGTAAACGCCTGAATTTGAATCACTCTGGCCGAAGACACCAATGCCACCCGCCGTGTTGGTACCAACAACACCACCATGGTGAGGGGTCTTTGCCCAGCCGCGGACGCCTTCGCCTTGGGCACTTTCAAACCACCCACCGTTTCCGCCAGCTCCCGGAGGCGATGCGGGTGACCAATCGTTGATACCTACCACTCCGCCATGTTCGTTGTGACTGATGCCGCGCACACCTTCGTTGTCGCTTCCTTCACCTTGCACTGCGGGTGAGTTGGTGGTAGTGGAAACAGAAACTACGGAATCGTTGGTGAATTTTGGCATAATTTTATCTCCTTCGATAAAAGTGATATGGCCCGTAGCTATTCACAGCTAAATTGCCTGAATAGCCTGTAAATACTGACTCGGGGAGGGACTAGTTTTACCTCAATCACGTTATGGCCTGAATATCTTCTACCCTCTCTTTATTCTTAAAAAACACTCTCCACAAGTGTTTTCTGACAAATATTTGCTTTCCAGTTTGCAAAGAATAGGGGGCTGTCGTTGGCACATGCGAGGACGGCAATGGCAACCATGTCGGCAACCGAGACGGGCTAATCCGTCGGTTGAGCTAAGGAGTATCGGGAAGAGTGGAGGAAGAGATGATGGATTTGGGGAAAGCCACATCGAACAGGTAACGCCAAAAGCGAGCGAAACGGTGGGCGGCGGACTTAGAGGAGTTTAAATCACACGCAGAGAAAAGTCGGCTAGCACAGGGACGCCGCAATCTCCGCCTGCATGGCAGCGATCACCGCAATCGGGTCGACGGCCTGACTGATCGGACGGCCCACCACCAGGTAGTCAGCCCCAGCGGCGATGGCCCGGCCAGCGGTCATCACCCGGTTTTGATCATCTTGGAGGTTCAGGAGATCGGCGCCGGGACGGATGCCGGGGGTGACAATTATGAAGCTACTGCCCAGTTCCCGGCGCAACATCGCCGCCTCTTGGGCCGAAGCCACCACCCCGGCGCAGCCTGCGGCCAGCGCCGTGCGCGCCCGGTGCAGGACCAGATCAGGCAGGGCCATGGTGATGCCGACCCCGCGCAGGTCCTCCTCGCCCAGGCTGGTGAGGACGGTAACCGCCAGCACCCCGACCCGACCCTGGGCCGCTCCCACCGCCGCCCGCACCACCGGCACCTCACCGTGGACGGTGGCGAAGGTCACCCCGTGGTGACAGAGCTGTTCCACGGCTAGACCTACGGTAGCAGAGATATCGTGGAGCTTGAGATCGAGCATCACCCGATGGCCGCGCCCCACCAACCAATCCACTACCTCGAACCAGCCGGCCAGAAAGAGCTGCAGCCCCACCTTGTAAAACCCCAGGTGGCTTTCGGTGCGCAGCACCAGCTCCCTGGCCTTGTCTGGGGTATCCACATCCAGGGCCAGGATGATCCGGTCGCGCAGGGGAATTATTGACTCCGTCATCGAGTCCTCCATCTTAAAAGACATCCCCGACAATCCGCCCACCGATCTGGAAATCGCCGGTGGGCAGACTGTACATAAAGTTGTGCCCGCGTAATTTAAGACCAGGCCCGGTGAGATCAAAAACCTTGTCAGAATCAATCTGCCGGGTGGCGGTGAGGCAGCGGAGCATCTCGACATTCAGCCGATAGCCATCGGAGGTTTCCATCTTCACCTGCTCGCCGACGGTCAGCACCTGCTTCCCCGGTTCATATTTAGCCGTGCCACCGGTAAATTTCAGGGAACGCTCCTGGCCGGTCATCGTTCCCGCCACCCCCAGCATCTCCAGCTCATCGGCCGCCTTGCCGCTGTTCAGTTGCTCGGCCGCGACAAAGAGATCATCAACCCCGTTGCGGGCCTGGCTCAAGGCCACCCGCTGTAAGACAAAGGTGTTGAGCTGGTGCTCGGCGGGCGGCGTCACATTAACCCCGCTGGTACGCGGGCCCAGAAGCCAGCCAGCCGTGCCCCACCACAACGGCCCGGTGAGGATGAGCAGGAGCGGCAGCAGCCAGATATAGTTTCGTCTAAGATTCATGCTCGAGATATTCGGCCAGCAGGGACTCGCGCCGCCCCTGGGCCTCGACAATCAGCTCACACACCTCCCGCACCGCACCCCGGCCGCCGGGCAACTCGGTGACATAGTGGGCGACCGCGCGCACCTCTTCCGCGCCATCGGCCACCGCCACCGCCAGACCCACCCGGGTAAGCAGCGGCAGATCCAGCCAATCATCACCAACATAGGCAACCTGGGCGGGAGTAAGCCCCTGCTCGGCAAGGATGCGCCGGAATACTTCCAGCTTCTTGCCCGCCCCCTGATAAACCATGGAAATACCAAGATTTTCGGCCCGCCGCTTGACCACCTCGGAGGTGCGGGCAGTGATCAGCCCCACCTGAACCCCGGCCTTCTGAACCAGCCGCAACCCCAGGCCGTCGCGGGTATTGAAGGCCTTGATCTCCTGGCCATCGGGGGTGTAGATGATGGAGCCGTCGGTCAGCACCCCGTCAACATCGAGGAGCAACAGCTTGATGGCCCGGGCCCGTTCCAAATTGTTCCGCCAGCTATAGCTGCGCTGACCAACGGCCACCCGACCGGCGGCCAGACGACGCAATCCCTCAGTGACCTCGCAGTCGGAAGGATAGCCGGAACCGGCCGCGCCACAGGCGTCGCCACTCATTTGCTGCCAGCCAGGTTGGGGGTGTTGTAAGGGGCGGCGGCCTGGCGGATGGCCAACAGGCCGATGAGCAACTCCTCCACCTGCGCCAGGGGCCAGGAGTTGGGGCCATCACAGAGGGCCTGGGCCGGGTCCGGATGGACCTCCATGAACAGGCCGTCGATGCCGGCCGCCACCGCCGCCCGGGCCAGGGGTGGGATGAACTCGCGCTGGCCGCCGGAGCTGCCCCCCGCCCCGCCGGGCAGCTGGACGCTATGGGTGGCGTCATAGATCACCGGACACCCCAGGGAGCGCATCACCGGAAAGGCGCGCATATCGACAACCAGGTTATTGTAGCCCAGCATGATCCCCCGCTCGACCAGGAGCAGGTTACGGTTGCCAGTGGATTTGATCTTGCTCACCGCATGTTGCATGTCCCACGGCGACAGGAACTGCCCCTTCTTGAGGCTCACCGGCTTACCGCTCTGGGCCGCAGCCAGCAGGAGATCGGTCTGGCGGCAGAGAAAAGCGGGGATCTGGAGGATATCGAGCACCTCTGCCGCCGGGGCCACCTGAGATACATCGTGGATGTCGGAGATCACCGGCACCTTAAGAGTTTCGCGAATGCGGGCCATGATCTCCAGGCCCTTTGCCAGCCCCGGCCCGCGAAAGGCGGAGAGCGAGGTGCGGTTGGCCTTGTCGAAGGAAGCCTTGAAGACGTAGGAAATCCCCAGCCGCCCGGCCACCTCCTGCAGGTGAGCCGCCACCTCCATGGCCATGGCCTCCGACTCTAGGACGCAGGGCCCGGCGATAAATAAAAAAGGTCGGCCAGGGCCGACCTCGAAAAATTTGCCAATCTGCACTAAATCCATCAGCCAGCCTCCGCCGGAAAGGAAAGAGCCAATTTAAACCCCGGAATACTTGAGGGATGCCCGGATAAACTCCCGAAACAGGGGGTGGGGATTCATCGGTTGCGACTTGAATTCAGGATGGAACTGGCAGCCCAGGAACCAGGGATGATCAGCCACCTCGACCATCTCCACCAGATTGTTGTCCGGGGAGACGCCGCTGATGATCAGGCCACCCGCCTCCAGTTCCTGACGGAATTTGGGATTAAACTCAAAGCGATGGCGATGCCGCTCGGAGATCTCTTCGGTCTTATAGGCCCCGGCAGCAAAGGTACCGGGCATGATCTTGCAGGGGTAGGCGCCCAGCCGCAGGGTGCCGCCGACCTCGGAGGTCTCGTCGCGGATCTGCATCTGGTTGGTGCGGTAGTCGAACCATTCCTTCATCAGGTAGATCACCGGATGGCTGGTCTCCAGGCTGAATTCGTTGCTGTCGGCATCAGTCCAACCCAGGACATTGCGACAGTACTCGATCACCGCCAACTGCATGCCCAGACAGATCCCGAAGAAGGGGATCTTGTTCAAGCGGGCATAGTTGACCGCCCGGATTTTCCCCTCCACCCCGCGCCGTCCAAAGCCGCCGGGCACCAGGATACCGTGACAACCGGCCAGCAAGGCCTCGGGATCCTGGGTCTCCAGATCCTCGGCGCTGACATAGCGCAGCTCGACATGGGCGTCGTTGGCAATGCCGCCGTGGACCAGGGACTCGTGCAGGCTCTTATAGGATTCGGTAAGGTCGACATACTTGCCGATTACCCCAATGATCGCCTTGTCACGGGGGTGCTTGATTTTGTGGTTCAACTCCGTCCACGCCTCCAGCTTGGCGGCCCCGGTCCAGACGTTGAGCAGTTCGAGGATCTTGACGTCCAACCCCTCGCGAGAGAAGCAGAGCGGCACCTCGTAGATGCTGGTAACGTCCTGGGCGGTGATGACCGCGTCGGTGGGGACGTTGCAGAAGAGGGAGATCTTTTCCTTCAACTCCCGGCTCAGCTGCTTTTCGGTGCGGCAGAGCAGGATATCGGGCTGGATACCGATGGCCCGCAATTCCTTGACCGAATGCTGGGTGGGCTTGGTCTTGAACTCCCCGGCGGTCTTGATATATGGCACCCAGGTTACGTGGATAAAGACCGAATGCTCCCGGCCCACATCCAGGCGAAACTGGCGGATCGCCTCGATGAAGGGCAACCCCTCGATGTCGCCGATGGTGCCGCCGATCTCGATGATGGCAATGTCGGACTCGCCGTCCAGTTGGAGGATGGCCCGCTTGATCTCGTCGGTGATATGGGGAATTACCTGGACCGTGCCGCCCTGATAATCGCCGCGCCGCTCCTTGGTGATCACCGAGTAGTAGATCCGCCCGGAGGTGTAGTTATTGCGCTGCCCTAGCTGGGCCGAGGTGTAACGCTCGTAGTGGCCCAGGTCAAGATCGGTCTCGGCCCCGTCATCGGTGACGTAAACCTCACCGTGCTGGAAGGGATTCATGGTGCCGGGGTCGACGTTGATGTAGGGATCGAGCTTCTGAAAGGTGACGCTCAAGCCCCGGCTCTCCATGAGGGCGCCGATGGAGGCCGCCGCCAGCCCCTTACCCAGTGAGGAAAGGACGCCGCCGGTGATGAAGAGGAACTTGGTCTTTTTGGTGGGATTTATTTTTTTCATGCCGGTCAATATAGCAAACGCCCCCCTTTTCACCAACGGAAAAGTGGTAACGCTTTCAGATTAACCCCGGGCGCCTTACGGGCAGAAAGAGGACGCCCCGGCCACGATTTTTTGCCCGATTATTTTACTGGAATCTTGTATAACCAACGGACCATGAACATCCGCAAACTCCTGCTCATCACCACCCTCAGCATTCTGACCGCCTGCGGTAACGACCAACGGCAGGGCGACAACCGTGGCACTAACCCGCCGGTGCCACCCCCCGCCAAGGCCGCCCTCCCGGCCAACGGCAAGGAGTTTGAGAACCAGCACGGCTGCCGGGCCTGCCATCCCTTTGCGGAAAAAGTCCACGCCGGGCTGGACTGTAGCGGTTGCCACGGCGGCAACCCCCAGGCCAGTAAGCAGCCGGAGGCCCATCTTGGTCTGGTGGCCACCCCTGGCGACCCGGCCCATCTCCAGAAATATTGCGGCCCCTGCCATGCCGAACAAACCGCCACCATCGCCGCCAGTCGCCACTTCACCCTGACCGGCGAGGTAAATCCGGTACGCCGCCACTTCGGGGCCACCAAGGACCTTGCCACCGCCCGCGATATTCCCCAAACACCGCGGCCCGACACTGCCCTGGCCCTGGCCGACGACCTTCTCCGCCGCCGCTGCCTGGGCTGCCACGTCTATTCACGGGGTGACGATTTTGCCGCCACCCGGCACGGTACCGGCTGCGCCGCCTGCCATCTGGAATACCGGGCCGGCAAGCTGCTTTCCCACCGCTTCCTGGCCGCCCCCGGCGATGAGCAATGCCGGACCTGTCATTACGGCAACCGGGTTGGGGGAGATTATTACGGCGACTTCGAACACGACCTTAAGAAAGATTACCGCACCCCTTTCCTGACCGACGGCGCCTATCCGGATCGGCCCTACGGCCTGGAGCAGCACGGCCTCCAGCCCGATGTCCACCAGCGCGGCGGCCTGATCTGCCGGGACTGCCATGGAGGACTGCATCAGGGAAACGATACCACCATTAGCTGCGCGGCCTGTCACCTCTGGCGAGCCGGGCAGCCCCTTCCAGGCGCCAACTTGCACGCAGATAAGGGAAGGTTGCAAATCCAACTCCAGGCGAACAACCACCTACTCCCGGTACCGCCGACCCGCAACCCGGCCCACGCCCGCTTCGGGAAGAATGTCGACTGCGCCGTCTGCCATGCCCAGTGGGGCTTCAACGACCGGGAGGCCCACCTGCTCCGCAGCGATGTCGAGGATTTTCAGGCCTGGGAGGACTTGCTGGTGCAGGGGAATTTCGAGGCTGAGACACAACTGTTGAACAGCCTCTACACCAGCAAAGAGATGGCCCCCGCCATGACCGATACGTTCACCGGCCAAAGCCGCCCCGGCCTGTGGCTGCAGCTCTTCGCCTTGCGCCGCTGGGAGGAGCCGCTACTCGGGCGGGACAGCAGGGGGCAGCTCCGGGTCATGCGCCCCAGCCTGGACCTGCACCTGACCTGGGTTGACGAGGCCGGTAAAACCGTGTTTGATGCGGTAACGGGAAAGGGTTCGGGGCTGCGGCCTTACACACCCCACACCATCGGCAAGGCCGGCGCCTTTTATCGGCTGAGATTGGCCGAGGATGCCTCTTCCCCACACCCCGTGAGCAAATAACTATGCCATCAAACCGCCTGCATTACCTCACGCTCCTGCTGTTGCCGCTTCTTCTCCTGGTCGGCTGCGCCACCCAGGCCCCGACACCGCGGGGCGGCGAACGGCTCCCCACTAAGAAACGGATGGAGGCTACTGGACGAAAAGGCGCAGAAGGCGCGCGGATTCCCGCCACCCAGCGGCCTTATCAGATCGACGGCAAGACTTATTATCCGCTCCCCTCCGCCGAGGGTTTTGAGGAGAAAGGGATGGCCTCCTGGTACGGCGCCGACTTCCACGGCCGTCAGACCTCCTGTGGTGAGACTTACAACATGCACGGCCTGACCGCCGCCCACAAGACCCTGCCCATGGACACCTGGCTGCTGGTGAAAAATCTGGAAAACGACCGGGAGGTGACGGTCCGGGTCAACGACCGGGGGCCGTTCAGCAAGGAGCGGATCCTCGATCTGACCAAGACCGCCGCCGACTCCCTCGGTTTTCTCGGCAAGGGCACGACCCTGGTGCGCATCACCGCCCTGGGCGAGACAGCCGTCTCCAACGCCGGTGGGATAACCAGCGAGCATTTCTTAAGCCATCCGGACTTCCAGGCCGGGGATTTCTACGTCCAGATTGGTTCTTTTGTAGATGAGAACAATGCCCGCCACCTGAAAGATCGCATGCTGGCCCTGGGCCACAAGACCGTGGTGAGCAGATTCGAACGGGATGAGCAGACCTTCTTCCGGGTGCAGGTGTATGCTGGCCAGAACCTGGCTCAGGGGCGCGAGGTTGAACGTGAAATGGAGCAGTCCGGTTTCCCGGATGCCTTCGTGATCGCCCAGTGATTCAGGGCAACCATAAGCCTTTACACAGAGAATTTCCCGCCGACCATGGGCAGAAGGGGGAGTGGGAGCGGTTTTAACCGCGAACTGCCAGGCCAGACCGAAGGCACTTGGATTCGGGTCTTAAGCCCCTCCCACAGCACCATCTCGCCCCACCATTGCGCCCCTTTGACGCTGGCATAAAAAAGCCGCCGGTGCCCAAATGGCCATCCGGCGGCTTAAAACCCCATGCCTTTCTCTTTGTCGCTCGCTCAGTGTTTGAAAGAACGCTGTCCCGTGAACTTCATGGCCACCTGGGGGCTGGCCTCGTTGCAGGCCTCGATGGTCTCGAAGTCTCGGGCCGACCCGCCGGCCTGGAGGATAGCGGTAACTCCCTGGCGAATCCCGACATCGGCCCCGTCCCGGAAGGGGAAAAAGGCATCGGAGATCATCACCGAGCCGGGCAAACCGGCCTTATCGGCCTTGGTCTGGGCGTCGATACCCTCCCGGTCGGCCTGGGAGCGCTTACCCTTTTCGATCTCCAGCACCAGATCGGCATAGGGCATCCCAAAGCGGTCGAAGCAAATAATATCGGCGTACTTGATGTAGGCCTTGTGGACGGCGATTTCAGCCACTCCGACCCGGTCCTGCTCACCGGTACCGACGCCCACGGTGCAGCCGTCCTTAACATAGAGGACTGAGTTAGAGGTCACCCCGTGCTCCACCGCCCAGCCAAAGATCATGTCGTCGATCTCGCGCTGGGTGGGCTCGCGCTCGACCTTGTATTCCTGACCCTTGGAGGTGGTCACCGCCGGTTTGAGATCGGCCACGGAGCGGATGGAGTTGACTGCTGACTGCTGGACAATGAGCCCGCCGTCGATCAGGCTCTTGAAATCGACGTAACGGTATTTCTCAAACTCGGCCAGCCGGTCGATGCGGCTGATCTTGATGATCCGCAGGTTTTTACGGCCCTTGAGGATCTCCAGGGCGCCCTCTTCAAAGTCCGGGGCGCAGACCACCTCAAGATAGTTCTGGCTGACCAGTTCCGCCGTGGCCCGGTCAAAGGGGCGATTGACGATCAACGCCCCACCGAAGGCGGCGATGCGGTCACAACGATTGGCCCGGTTGTAGGCCTCGGCCAGGTTGGTCCCGACGGCGGCGCCGCAGGGGTTGTTGTGCTTGAGGATGGTGGCGGCGGGTTTGTCCATCAGGTACTTAATGATGTTCAGGCCGTTATCGACATCGGTGAGATTGATCTTGCCCGGATGCTTGCCCACCTGCAACATGTCACCAACCTCAATCCCCGAAACCAGGCCGTGACCGGGGCCGATAAACTCGACCCCACCCAGGACCAGATTGCCATTGACCAGCTCATAGAGGGCGGCCTCCTGATCGGGATTTTCACCGTAACGAACTCCTCGCTCGTCGAACGTACCGTCCTCCTGGGGAATCGCCCAGGTCCGTTTGCGGTAGACCAAGGTCTGCTCGCCAAAGGAGATCTTCATCTCCAGCGGGAAATGGTCGCCGAGGATAGTGGAGTACATCTTTTTAATATCGCTCATCTGGGTTCCTCTTTTAAAATATTTTAGGAGCAACTCAGCAGCCAGGGAAAACTAGCCGCTTTAAACGGGAATCTGCGCCCCGCCCGCCATATCTTGGAAGGTCACATCCCAATCCTTGAGGATCGGATCATGCCCCCGAGCCCGAATGGCTGCGCAGACCTCGCCAACCGTACGCTGATCACCGATGGCAAACTGTTCGCCATCCACCCCCGGATCGCCGTAGCCACCCGGGGCAGTGCACGATCCGGCCGAGTAGCGGGTGGGGCCAAGCCCAATCATCCCATCCCGGAAACGGGCCTCCTCGCGGGTCGAAAGCACTAATCCCACATCGTGGTCAAAGATCCGCAAAGCGAAGAGCAACTGGGCCAACTCCCTCTCCCCCACCTCGACCAACGGGGCAAAACCGCCAGCCGCCGGTCGCAGCCGCGGGAAGGAAACAGACACGCCGGTACGCCAATAACGGTGGCGAAGCCAGGCCAAGTGCATGCCCAGCGCCAAGCCCTCCAGACGCCAGTCCGCCAACCCCAACAGGGCGCCAATGCCCACCTCTCGCATCCCGGCAGCCGCCACCCGGGCGGGAACAGCCAGACGGTTAGTCATATTGGTCTTGGGTCCGGCCAGATGGACCTGGGAATAGACTGCCGGATCATAGGTTTCTTGATAAACTGCCACAGAGACAATCCCGGCCTGGTAAAGCCGCCGGTAATCCTCCTCGTTTAAGGGCTGCACCTCAATGGATATCGAGGCAAAACGAGTGCGCAAACTACTGGCCAGATCCACCAGATAGTCCACGCCCAGTTTAGCCGGGGCCTCACCGGAAACCAGTAACAGGTGACTGAAGCCTCGGGCCGCTAGGATATCGGCCTCAGCCTCGGCCTCGGCCATGGTCAGGACCCGGCGAGGTATGGAATTCTCCGCGGAAAATCCGCAATACTGGCAACGGTTTCCACAGTAACTTGAGAGGTAAAGTGGGGCATAGATCTGTATTGCCAGGCCAAATCGCCGGTTAGTAATTGCGGCGGCCCGAGCGGCCATTGCCGGAAGGAAAGCCGTGGCCGCTGGCGAAAGCAAAAGTGCGAGATCAGCAATGGTAAGCCGGTCCTGGTTAAGCAGCTCCGGCACGGGCTTATGGCCCGGCCCATAAACCAACTCCTGCAACACCGCAAAATCAGGGGCCAAGAACTCCTGCTCGGGAACTAGGAAATATGTGAGACCTGCGGGATCCCCGGATTCGATACGCGATGGCATAAAGTTAACTCTACCTACCGGAGGAAGCCCAGCCCAGACTCGGGGGAGGAAGCTGCAGCACGGCTCTGTCGACGTCCAGCCCCAGCCTCGAAGGCTGCCCGCCCGGCCTCAACCGCCTGGGCAAAGGCCCGGGCCATCCGAACCGGATCGCCAGCACCGGCAATGGCGGTATTGACGAGCACCGCGTCGGCCCCAATCTCCATGGCCTCGGCCGCATGCGACGGCAGGCCAAGTCCGGCGTCCACAATGACTGGCACCCGCGCCTGCTCGATAATAATTTCTACTTGAAACCGCGTCAGCAAACCCTGATTAGTACCGATGGGCGAGCCTAGAGGCATCACCGCCGCCGCCCCTACCTCCTGAAGTTTCAAAGCCAAAATCGGATCGGCATTGATATATGGGAGCACCTTGAATCCTTCAGCGACCAGTATTTCCGTGGCCCGTAAAGTCTCCACGGGGTCTGGCAGCAGAGTCCTTGGGTCGGGAGTCACCTCAAGCTTCAGCCACTCCCCCCCGCCCGAGGCCCTGGCCATCCGCGCCAAACGCACCGCCTCATGCGCATCCCGAGCGCCTGAGGTATTAGGCAGGAAGACATATCGACTACGGTCCAACACCTGCATGATATCGTCGGCAGGATCACCTAGGTCAACCCGGCGAAGAGCTACGGTTACTATCTCGCTGCCGGAGGCATCGATGGCCCGACACATGACCTCAGCCGAGGCAAACTTGCCGGTACCAACCAGTAGGCGGGATTTGAAAATATGGCCTGCTATCGTCAGCATCAGCCACCACCTACAAATCTTATCAGCTCGAGGACCACCCCCTCACTAAGGGTTATCTGGGTATATTCATCCCTCAGCACGATCCGACCGTCACATTCAACCACGACCGTCGCGGGATTAAGTTGCAACCCCAGAATAAACTCCTCAAGAGTTTCTCCTTCCTTGGCTACCATTTCCTCGCCGTTACAGATAATTTTCATGCCCGTTCTATTGTTGAAGATTAAGCTTCATTCAACAGCAGTCGTAATATTTGATTAGCCTGGTGATGGGCGGCAATGCCTACCCGGGGCGCCATCAGCCCCTCACCAGGCCGGGCGGCGGTTTCCCGATCACCAACCAAATAAACTCCCGCACGTATTCTACTGGTAATAATTTGATTGTTATCACCATAGCCAGCAACGCCTGAAGCCCCGACAAAGGGCTTACCCTTCAAGACGGTCAACGCACACCGCAGGGCAGCCGCCTTCATCTCAGCGCCATCGAAACATTCCACCAGCACATCAACATTTGCGAAGACCGTTGGAATCGACTGCTCAGTAAGAACCACATCCAAGGTTTCGATTTTAAGATAAGGATTGACCCGACCAAGGTTAATCCGGAGTGCTTCGGTTTTTTTCATACCAACTTGATCAACAAAATAGTTCTGCCGATTTAGGTTACTTGGATCTACCAGGTCAAAATCAACCAATAACAGGTGCCCGACTCCGATCCTTGCTAGTGCCAAGGCCACCACTGACCCCAATCCTCCCAGCCCCATAATACCCACAGACGAACTTTTGATCCGGTCATGGACCCCGGGGGTATGTCTGGCGTACAGTAATCGTTCCATTTCCTCTGCCGCCGGCATTTCACCGCGACGTATCAGCCAGCAATTATCTTCATCGGACAACAAAGCCTCGCCGTTAACTGGAAAGCCGTTGACTATATAGATATCGGCCTCCGGCTTCACCTCTTTGGCGAGCGTGGAGACTGTCGTCCCAAACTTGAACTGATATGGCCGTTCATTTACAGAAATCATCCCGATATCTTTTACCAGTCTAAGCGAAATTATCTCAGGGGCAGGATACCCTGCGCTCTACAGGATAACGTTATTACCTCAGCGCGGGTAGATTTTTCTTACCCAAAATTGTCAACCTAGTGCTGTTACCAGACAAAAAAAGGGCCGACATGAATAATCATGACGGCCCAAGCAAAACACACGATCTCTTAACTATTAGTTGCCCGACGGAGCAGTAACCTTACCTTCGGTGTAATTAACCATTTCCAAAATTGCCATTGAAGCAGCATCACCGATACGGTTACCGGTTCTGATAATCCGAGTATATCCACCGTTACGGTTCATGTATTCATCCTTGAGCGGACCAAAGAGCTTTGCTACAACATTTTTATCACGAACGAAGGAAAGAGCCTGCCTCCGAGCATGTAAATCGCCACGTTTAGCAAGCGTAATCATCTTTTCGGCAACTTTACGAACTTCCTTGGCCTTGGGAGTTGTAGTAACAATCCGCTCATGCTCCAACAAAGAGGTTACCATATTCCTGACCATTGCCAAGCGATGTGAAGTGGTACGCCCAAGTCTTCTTCCAGCTTTCTTGTGTCTCATAACGCTCTCCCTTAGCTTTCCTGCTCATCGCCTAAGCTGGCAATACCAGGTCGTTCCCAGCCATCAAGCTTCATCCCAAGGCCGAGACCCATATCGTATAGAAGTTGCTTAATTTCATTAAGCGATTTACGCCCGAAATTCTTGGTTTTAAGCATTTCAGTTTCGGTACGTTGAACTAGTTCACCAATGAAACGTATATTGGCGTTGCGTAAACAATTCGCTGAACGGACTGACAATTCCAGATCTTCAACCGGCCTAGACAAATGCGGGTTGGCTGGTTCGGGACCGCTTTCTTCGATACTCTGCACATCTGGCTCAGCACCAATCTCGTCAAAATTGATGAATACCGAAATCTGTTCTTTTAGAATCTTGGCTGCATAAGCGAGGGCGTCATCTGGCCTGACACTACCATCCGTAGAAATCTCCATGGTAAGTTTATCATAATCAGTTTGTTGACCAATTCGCGACTGACTCACCAAGAATTTAACTTTACGAATAGGCGTAAATATTGCGTCAATAGGTATTACTCCAATCACCTGATCAACGGCCTTATTATTCTCAGCCGATGAATAACCCTTCCCCCATCGAACCTCAAATTCACCAACAAACTTCCCATCATCGCCAGATATAGTGCAAATGTGTTTATCTGGGTTCATAACCTCAACAACACCATCAGTAATGAAATCTGCTGCAGTCACAGTTCCTTTACCCTTTTTCTCAATTCTAACAACTTGTCCTTCTTGTGAATTAAGCTTGAGACGTACTTCTTTTAGATTCAGAATAATTTCAGTAACATCTTCAATGACACCCGGCAACGAAGAGAACTCGTGAAGTGCACCATCAATTTTCACTGAGCAAATAGCCGCTCCTTGTATTGATGAAAGCAACACCCGTCTCAATGAATTTCCGAAAGTGGTTGCAAAACCCCGCTCTAAAGGCTGACAAACAAATTTCCCGTAAGTACTTGTAAGCGAGTCCTTGTCTACTTCCACCTTCTCAGGCATAATCAACTCGCGCCAATTCCGGTAAAAGGGGGCAGATTCCAACTCTGTTCTCTGCTTTTGCGCGTTACCCATTAGCAAATGCCTCGCAAATTATTAGAGGCCTTCCATATTGGCGGCCCTTCATTCTCAAATCTGAAGTAACAATTGCCCGCCAGTTAAGAAAATCTAACAGAACGGGCAAATCAAGGTGACAAATCTTACTTTGAGTAGAGCTCGACTATTAGCTGTTCCTGAATTGGCATTGTAATAGCTTGGCGGTCAGGCTCTGATTTAATGGTAGCACGGAACGTCGCACGATCAACCTCCAGCCAAGCAGGAACTCCGCGTCTGGCTACTGAATCAAGGCTTTCGTTGATCATCACAACATTACGGCTTTTTTCCCGTACGGTTATGACATCGTTCACGGCAACAAGATAAGAGGGAACATTTACTTTCTTGCCGTTAACTAATATATGATCGTGTTTCACGACCTGCCTTGCCTGTCGCCGGGAATTAGCAAATCCGCTTCTGAAAATGGCATTATCCAAACGTTTTTCGAGCAAAGCGAGCAAAACTTCACCGGTTACGCCCTTAATCCGGTCAGCATTTTGGAAAGATTTACGAAACTGTCCTTCCATTACACCGTACATACGTCTTACCTTCTGCTTCTCGCGCAACTGAACAGCATAATCAGAAAATTTACGAATTCGGGCCTGACCATGCTGCCCAGGAGGGAAACCACGGCGCTCAAAGGCACACTTGTCAGTATAACACCTATCGCCCTTAAGGAATAACTTCAATCGCTCACGTCTACACTGACGGCAGACAGCACCTGTATATCTGGCCAATTTATAACCTCCGTTTACAGTCGCTGATAATAATCAGAAACATACAAAAAATAATCAGACCCGCCGACGTTTCGGTGGCTTACATCCATTATGAGGTATTGGAGTTACATCGTTGATTACAGAAACGTCAAGGCCGGCAACCTGCAAAGCCCTTATGGCTGAATCACGACCTGGCCCAGGTCCTGTCACATTTACCTCAACCTTTCGCATTCCGTGCTCCATTGCCTTCTGAGCAGCCGACTCGACAGCGTTCTGCGCGGCAAAGGGTGTACTCTTGCGTGAACCTTTGAACCCCAAGCAACCTGCGCTTGACCAGGAGAGAACATTACCTTCTCTATCAGAAAAAGTAACAATTGTATTATTGAAAGTGGATCGAATTGAAACCACACCCTCATTAATATTTTTACGTACCTTCTTTTTAGTCTTCTGCGCTTTTGGATTAGCCATTTAAAACTCCTAATACTATAAAAATCAATCTTTTCGAATTACTTCTTCACCACGCCTCGACGCGGGCCCTTACGAGTGCGGGCATTAGTCTTTGTTCGCTGGCCACGGCACGGCAAACCTTTACGATGTCGCATTCCTCGATAGCAACCCAAATCCATAAGGCGCTTAATGTCCATCGCTACCTCACGACGCCTATCGCCTTCAACGGGATAATTGTCATCAATAACCTTACGGATATCAGCAACATGAACTTCAGTGAGTGTGTCGCTATTACAGTCGTAAGATAACGAAACCTCATCGAGAATTTTTCTGGCCGTTGATCGACCAATCCCATGAATATAGGTCAACGCCACTTCCATGTGCTTATTTTTGGGTAAATCAACACCTGCTATACGTGCCAAAGCTTACCTCCGCTGCTTGACTAAGATCAGTTCAACAACTAAATCTGAATTATCCTTGACGCTGCTTATGTTTTTTGACCTTACAAGAAACTCGCACCACGCCATTACGCTTGAAGACCTTACAATCAACGCACATCTTTTTCACGGAAGCTCTAACTTTCATTATTTCCACCTTACCTACTTTTTACTCTTAGCCCGGAAGGTCACACGCCCTCGCGTTAGATCGTAAGGCGATAATTCAACGGTTACACGATCACCGGGAAGAATTTTAATAAAGTGCATACGCATTTTGCCGGATATATGGGCCAGCACCCTGTGTCCATTGTCCAACTCAACTCTGAACATGGCATTAGGTAAGGGTTCAATGATTGTCCCCTCAACTTGAATGGCCTCTTCTTTCGGCATTTGTAATTAAATTCCTCTCTGTTACAAAAATTACCCCACTAAAAAGAAAAGCGGGATATTAAACCATTTATATTTTTTTGCTTTAGTTTTTTTAGCTATCGCAAATATTTATCAAATGACAAGATTTCAAACTAAAATACTCAATATTTCTGGATCACTCTCTGTTACAAGAACAGTATGCTCAAAATGTGCAGAACTCGAATGATCGGCAGTCACTACCGTCCACCCATCCTTGAGGACCCTAACCTCAAATGAACCAGCATTTACCATAGGTTCAATGGCTAATACCATCCCAGGCAACAACCTGGGTGTTACTTCATGGCGATTGTAATTGGGAATTTCAGGAGGTTCATGGAGTTGACAGCCAATTCCATGTCCGACAAACTGCCGCACCACTGAAAAACCATGGCGCTCAACATGATTCTGTACAGCACGAGAAATATCGTTTACCCTATTACCAACCTTGACTTCTGCGATCGCAGCAACCAACGAATCTCGTGTGACAGCAATCAAAAGCTCTAGATCAGCATTTATACGTCCAACAGGCAATGTAACGGCTGCATCGCCATAATAACCATCCAATCTAACCCCAAAATCAACACTGACTATGTCTCCTTCTTTGAGAATGGTGCGCGCAGAAGGTATACCATGAACTACTTCATCGTTAATCGAAACACACAAACTACCAGGGAAACCACGATAACCTTTGAAAGCTGGAATAGCGCCTTTTTTACGGGCAAACTTCTCAGCAAATATATCCAACTGTAGCGTTGTCATCCCTGGCGCAATAATCTCACCAAGCTTATCGAGTGTTTCTGCAACAATGCGATTTGCTTTCCGCATAACCTGAATCTCTTTACGAGACTTCAGAGTAATCGGCCTAGTCATTTTTATTATTCACTATTCAGCGCCGACCCCTAATTCTACCACTCTTAAGGAATCCATCATAATTACGCATTACAGTATGGGACTCGATCTGTGCAATGGTATCAATCGCAACGCCAACTACAATAAGCAAGGCCGTACCGCCAAAATAAAAAGGAACATTCAGCTTATTAACCAATACCGTAGGCATAACACATACGAAACTTATGTATATTGCACCTATTACGGTCAGACGCATAACAATTTTATCTATAAATTCAGCAGATTTCTTACCTGGGCGTATGCCTGGAATAAACCCACCATTTTTTTTCAAATTTTCTGCAACATCAACAGGATTGAACGTTACCGCAGTATAAAAAAAACAAAAGAAAATTATAAAAACCACATACATGATCGTCCAAGATAAACTACCCCATTGAAGATAAGCAGTTACTCTCTGTACCCAATCAATTTTAAGAAAGCCACCAATTGTAGCAGGAAACATCATTATTGAAGAAGCAAATATTGGGGGAATCACACCTGACATATTTATTTTCAAAGGCAAATGTGATTGTTGGCCACCATACATACGTTTTCCAATAACTCTCTTAGCATACTGTATTGGAATGCGTCTTTGCGCAGTTTCACAATATATAACAAAAGCAACAACAAACAGTACCATGGCCAAGAGAACCGGAAGAAACAATACTGTCATATCCCCGGCTGCAACCATCTTAAATGTTTTCGCAACAGCTGCTGGCATTCGTGCAACTATTCCAGCTGTTATGATCAAAGAAATACCATTGCCGATTCCACGTTCACTCATCTGCTCCCCTAACCACATTATAAAGGCGGTCCCAGAAGTCAAAGTTAACATGGTCATCAAGCGGAATGCCCAGCCGGAATGTATGACAATCATGGCGCCACCATCTGGAGCAGCCATCTTCTCAAGGCCAATACTAATAAACAAACCTTGCACTAAACTCAAAGCGACGGTAGCATAACGAGTATATTTAGTAATCTGATGCCGTCCGCTCTCACCTTCCTTGGAAAGCGCCTCAAGTTGAGGAACAACAACCGTCAATAACTGAAAAATAATTGATGCACTGATATAAGGCATTATGCCCAGAGCGAATATTGAAAAATGCTCTAAGGCACCGCCAGAAAACATATTAAACATATCGAATAATGTGCCGGCATTCTTCTGGAAAAAAGAAGCTAACGCCTCACCATTAATACCTGGCGTAGGTATTTGAACACCTATCCTATATACCGCCAGCATAAGGAATGTATAAGTAATCCTCCGGCGCAGCTCCGGTATATTAGCAGCATTCTGAAAACCTGCCTGCATGTATTAACCCTCTATTTTACCGCCGACGGCTTCTATCTTCCGTCGAGCGGATTCGCTCAATTTATCAACGACTACTGTTAATGATTTAGTCAACTCACCATCACCAAGCAATTTAACCAACTCATACTTTTTGGAAACTAGACCAGCATCAACTAAAGTCTGACGATCAACCCTAACACCAGAATCAAACTTCTCCAATGCTGACACATTAACAACGCCAAACTCCTGCCGAAAAGGATTATTAAAGCCTCGCTTCGGTATACGCCTCTGCAATGGCATCTGACCGCCTTCGAAGCCGACCTTGATGCCTCCACCGGAACGAGCTTTAAAGCCCTTATGCCCTCTCGTAGCTGTTTTTCCGTGACCCGAGCCAGGACCACGACCTATTCTCTTACGCGGGCGACTGGAACCAGGGTTAGGGGATAAATTGCTTAATGATAACATAATCACTCCTCCACTTCGACCAGGTGCGCAACTTTCTGGATCATTCCGCGAAATTCAGGAGTATCCCTCCGCACCACTGTTTTATTGGTCTTGGTCAGACCCATGCCGACCAAGGTAGCACGTATCTTCTGCGTGCTGCCGATATAGCTCTTTTTCAAAGTAACCTTCATAACTTCTGTTTCCTGTCGTATAAAAATATTGGTGCCAAAGTTGCTTTTCACTTAACATCCACAGCGAAACTAATAACCAAATTTCCAATAATTACGCGGAGATTTGATCAACAGTTTTATGTCTCCTGGCAGCAACTTGTTCGGCAGTTCGCAAATTACGCAAACCATCAAGGGTGGCACGCACTAAATTATGTGGATTATGTGAACCGAGACATTTTGTAAGGATATTCTGGATCCCTGCAGCCTCGAGAACTGCACGCACCGCACCACCAGCGATCAATCCAGTACCAGCTGAAGCGGGCTTCAACATAACTCGCCCAGCACCAAATTTCCCATATATCTCATGAGGTATACTGTTACCAGTTACTGCAACTTTCCGCATATCCTTGCGGGCCTGTTCGATACCTTTACGAATGGCCTCGGGAACTTGGTTGGCCTTTCCTAGACCATGCCCGACCTTACCATTGCCATCACCCACAACGCATATGGCACTAAAACTGAATCTTCGACCACCTTTAACAACCTTAGCCGTACGATTAATAAAGACCACTTTTTCAATAAACTGATCTTCAGTATTTTCATTCTTAAAGTTTGACAAGGTAACCCCCCAATCTAAACTGATACTTTTCTCTTACAGCCGATCAGAATAACAGCCCGGCTTCCCTAGCACCTTCCGAAAGTGATTTCACCCGACCATGATACAAGTATCCTCCACGATCAAATACCACTTTCTCGACACCATTCTGTTTAGCCTTTTCTGCCAGCAACATACCAACTTTATGAGCCTGGGCCATCTTACCTTTAATAGCTTCATCCCGGAAAGCACCGTCCAAAGTTGACATGGCTACTAAAGTTTGACCCGCGACATCGTCTATGATTTGGGCGTAAATATGCCTTGCGCTTTTAAATACGCGTAATCTAGGACATGTCAAAGTACCAGATATTTTTTTTCTAATACGCTTAATCCGTTTCTGACGGATAACTTCATTAGGATTTGTCTTAGCCATTTTCTCTGCCTACTGCTTGTTAAGTTATCCTGAATATAAAACGTACAAGTAATAACGTATAAATTGCACGAGTATGAACAAGCAAAAAATTATTTTCCTTTGCCAGCAGATTTACCTGCCTTCCTGATTATACGCTCACTTTCATAACGGATGCCTTTGCCTTTATATGGCTCAGGTTTCCTGATGCTCCTAATTCTAGCAGCCGTAAGCCCAAGCAATTCGTTGTCAATTCCTTCCAAAGTAATATTGGATTTATCGACTGATGCTGTGACACCAACAGGCAACCCAAACTCTACCGGATTTGAGTAACCTACATTCAAAGTAAGAACACTACCCGACACTGTTGCACGATAACCTACACCCTCAATTACAAGCCTCCGCTGGAAACCTTTGCTTACACCAGTGACCATATTACTTATCAATGATCTTGTAAGACCTGAAAATGCATTTGTCCGTTTACTATTATCTTTACCCTTAACAAGAAGATGGCCATTTTCCTCTTCAAAAAAGAGCTCGGGGCGAATCACACGTAACATCGTTCCCTTTGGCCCGGTGACATTAACCTTCATACCGGTAATATCAATCTTTACGTCGCTTGGAATCTGTATAGGTTTATTACCAATCCTGGACATGAAATAATCTCCATTCAATACTGGCTAAAAGGCAATTATATGAACTACCAAACTTCGCAAAGCAACTCTCCACCAACACCACTCTTTCGGGCTTGATGGTCAGTCATAACTCCACTTGACGTTGAAATTATTGCAATTCCCAAACCACTCATCACTCGAGGAATATTGTCTGAATGTACATACACTCGTCGTCCCGGTTTACTTACTCTCCGCAAACCGTTAATAACTTTATTATGATTTTGGTCGTACTTAAGATCTAAGCGCAAAACGCCTTGCTTATCGTCTTTCTGCACGTGAAAATCACTTATAAAGCCCTCATCTTTAAGTATTTTAGCCACGTCAACCTTAAGGCTTGATAATGGAATATCAACCGTATCGAACTTTACCATGCAGGCATTCCTTACCCTGGTAAGCATATCTGCAAAGGGATCACTCATTGACATAAAACTCGCTCCTCGTCTATTCTTCTAAGATGCAGAAAACGGTTACCAACTAGATTTGGTTACACCGGCAACCTCCCCCCGGGAAGCGAGGGAACGGAAACAAATACGACATACACCAAATTTTCTAATAAATGCACGAGAACGTCCACACAGAGGACATCGATTATATCCCCTAACCGAAAATTTGGCCTCGCGCTGGCTTTTGGCAATCAAAGATTTCTTAGCCAACCTCATTCCTCCTCGTTTCTTTTCTAAAAGGCATACCCAAAGCGGTCAAAAGGAAACGGCCCTCTTCATCAGAATTCGCCGTAGTACCTATACATATGTTAAGACCTTTGATCTTATCAATTTTGTCGTAATCAATTTCCGGGAAAATTATATGCTCCTTGACTCCCATTGCGTAGTTGCCACGACCATCAAAGGACTTATTCGAAATGCCACGAAAGTCCCTTACCCGAGGCAATGCTATATGGATTAGTTTGCTTAAAAAATCCCACATTCTGTCACCACGAAGAGTTACCATGCAACCTATCGGCATGCCCTGACGCAGTTTGAAAGTTGCAATAGACTTCTTAGCCTTAGTAACCTGAACCTTTTGCCCAGCTATCATGGTCAACTCATTCGCTGCTCCTTCAATGATTTTGGGATTTTGAACTGCCTCACCCAAACCCATATTAAGAACAACTTTATTGATCTTCGGCACCTGCATAATGCTACTGTATCCGAATTTCTCCATGAGCTGCGGCACGCAGTTCGTCTGATAATGTTCTTTTAATGCTGCCATTTACTATCTCCGGAAACCGTTATAACTTAGCTCAGGCCTTGGCTTCAACCGACTCTCCGCATTTCTTGCAGACACGAACCTTGGCGCCATCTTCCAGTACCTTAATACCAATCCGAACAGGCTTGGAACATTTGGGGCACAACAGCATCAGGTTAGAAATATCAATAGGGGCTTCCTTCTCGATAATTCCACCCTGCTGATTGGCCATACTTGGTTTAGTATGGCGCTTAATCATGTTAACTTTTTCGACAATAACTTTGTCCTCGCTACGGAAGGCTTTAATTACTTTCCCGACGCGGCCTTTATCTTTGCCAGAGATAACTTCAACCTGGTCACTAAGCTTAATTTTTCTCATCTTGAAGCCTTATTGATTTATTGGCTTATTAAAGGTGCGAGACGCGGAACCGGCAGAAACCTTCGAACTATCTAAAGAACCTCAGGGGCTAAAGAAATAATCTTCATGTACCCTTTAGCCCTTAATTCTCTGGCCACTGGTCCGAAAATACGTGTACCCAAGGGCTCGCCGTTACCACTCAATAACACCGCCGAGTTTTCATCAAAACGAACAGCAGTATCATCAGGACGACGTAACTCTTTAAGAGTCCTTACCACCACAGCTTTTAAAACATCGCCCTTTTTTACTTTAGCGCGAGGGATAGCCTCTTTAACTGAAACAACAATGATATCACCTACCCTAGCATATCGACGCCTACTACCGCCAAGGACCTTTATACAGAGAACCTTTTTGGCACCGCTGTTATCCGCAACGTTCAAAACTGTCTCGGTCTGTATCATCTCATCACCGACTGCAAAGCAGTAAATTTATACTGAATTTCTATTATAGTCGAACAACGACTGTGCCAACCACGAACAAATAAGGTAAAGTAATTGAATCAAGCAGCGCGCTCTAATATTTCCCTAACACGCCAACGCTTACGCCTACTTATTGGACGGCACTCTTCAATTAAAATGCGATCCCCAACATTACATGTGTTATCAGGATCATCAGCCATGTATTTAATATGCCGCTTACTGAATTTTCCATAGAGCTTGTGGCTTACTAGCTGCTCAGTTCTAACAACCACGCTTTTGTCCATTTTATCGCTAACAACGACCCCAACCAGAGTCTTTTTATTTTTACTGCTATCTAATTCCGCCATTTCTGCAGTCCCGTCAAATGCTTAATTAATAGCCCGGCTGAATCCTTGTCGGACCAACATTTCAGCTGCCCGACCCTGTCCTACGTATATCACTCAATAATGTATTTACTCGGGCGATATCCTTGCGTATCTGTCGTATTTTAGCAGGGTTCTCAAGCGGCCGAATGCCGTGCTGGAACCTTATTTTAAAAAGCTCCTCAGCCAAATCTTTGCCCTTGGCATTAAGGTCAACCCCACTCAAATCTCGCAATTCACTAATCTTCATATCGTCTTTTCCTTACTGATTACCTTGGTTGCGAATGGCAACTTATTTGCAGCCAAAGTCAGAGCACGAACAGCCAACGTTTCTTCAACTCCAGCTAACTCATAAAGGATACGCCCTGGATGAATGGGAGCTACCCACAACTCTGGAGCACCTTTCCCTCCACCCATGCGGGTCTCAGCTGGTTTTTTTGTCAGAGGCTTATCAGGAAAAATCCTGATCCACATTTGACCACCCCTTTTTACCTTACGGTTGATAGCGATACGTGCTGCTTCAATCTGCTGTGAAGACAAATAACCACTCTCCAATGCTTTTAGCGCGAAATCGCCGAACTGAATAGCACTACCACGTTGCGCTTTGCCCCGCAGGTTGCCTTTCATTTGCTTTCTGTATTTGACCTTTTTCGGACTCAACATATCTCTACCTCAATTACTTCGGAGGATTTAATCTGGTCGCTCGCAATTTACTGATCAAGTTCACGATCTACATCAGAAAGGACTTCACCCTTAAAAATCCAAACTTTAACTCCAATTATACCATAGGTAGTTTTGGCTTCAGCAAAACCATAATCAATATCAGCACGGAGGGTGTGCAATGGAACCCGACCTTCACGTGTCCACTCTGTGCGCGACATCTCAGCCCCACCCAAACGGCCAGAGCAACAAATTTTAATGCCTTTAGCACCAAATTTTAATGCAACTCCGACAGACTTTTTCATCGCCCTACGGAAAGCGATACGACGTTCAAGCTGCATGGCTACATTCTCGGCAACTAGTTGGGCATCGGATTCTGGGCGCCGAACTTCATGAATGTCAACATGACACTCACGTTTGGTCAGACGATCAAGATCCGCTTTTAGAGCTTCTATTTCCGCACCTTTTTTGCCAATAACAATACCAGGTCTGGCTGTATGAATCTTAACCCTGACCTTCTCGCCTGTTCTTGCTATTTCAATTTTGGCCACACCAGCATGATATAGTCGTTTTTTAAGATATTTGCGTATCTTTTGATCTTCCAAGAAAAACTTGGCATAATCACGATTTGCATACCAAATGGAGTCCCAATTCTTTACGATGTTCAGTCTTAACCCGATTGGATTAACTTTCTGGCCCAAAATACTCCTCCATACAATCAAATTTCAGGTTTTCCTGGGGGCAAACAACTTAGTGTGAACTATTGCTCATCAAGCACTACAGTAATGTGGCTTGTTCTTTTCAATATCCGATTCGCTCGCCCCTGTGCTCTGGGCATAATTCTTTTAAGCATTGGGCCACCATCAATTACAACTTTTTTTACGTAAAGTGTATCAACATCTATCGATTCATTCTGGCTTGCATTTGCAAGTGCAGATTCGATTACCTTACGCATTACCCTAGCCCCTTTCTTAGGCATAAACCGGAGTGTATTAATGGCCTCAGCCACGTCCTTCCCACGAACCAAATCAGCAATCAATCTGGCTTTCTGTGGTGAAATTCTTATCTGTCTGGCAAGTGCCTTGGCTTCCATGTCAGGAGGTCTCCTTCTCGCTACTTTGCTTCACCATCTACCATTAGAGGTAAACTGGATTAGTATTATTTTTTACCTTTCTTACCAGCGGTATGACCGAAATATGTTCTTGTCGGAGAAAATTCACCAAGTTTCTGACCGACCATGTTTTCTGAAACAAATACCGGAATGAATTTCTTACCGTTATGAACAGCCAGTGTCAAACCTACCATCTCTGGTATTATATCAGACCGACGAGACCATGTTTTTATAACTTTTCGTGAATTAGTGCCTTTAGCATCCATTACTTTCTTCAACAGATGGCCATCGATAAACGGTCCTTTTTTAACGGAACGAGCCACTTT
>Ga0334722_10001109_pt1 | contig 35180 bp, 32 predicted proteins | sample C3_bottom_MG_FD_207210 | JGI IMG/M metagenome (GOLD analysis project Ga0334722, IMG submission 207210) | Sediment microbial communities from Yellowstone Lake, YNP, Wyoming, USA - C3_bottom | ecosystem: Environmental > Aquatic > Freshwater > Lake > Sediment | place: USA: Wyoming | collected... | reverse complement strand
GGCAGGCGAGAGCACTGGCCTTGCTGGACGCCATACGGGTGTAGCCAGAACGCTGCACGGCATTATCAAACCAACCTGCTGACATCAAAGGGGATTTATGCTCGCAAGCCGGAGGAACTTCGGTTTAGGGGATTGTCGACAGGATCGTGTGAAGCCCCGCCACGCTGCGGGGGAAGTGGTCCTTGCGGTGCGGTTCCACCGTGAGGATCGGGTGGGCTCCCGCGTCCCGCACCGCCAACAGCACCCCACGGAAGTTGATCCCCCCTTCGCCCACCGGAAGGTGATCGTCCCGGCGTCCCCGGTTGTCGTGCACATGCATCAGCCGGATCCCTTCCCCGAACGCCTCCGCCCACTTTTGGACCGGCAGGCGGGAGAAGAGCGTCGCGTGCCCCGGGTCGAAGCAGAAGTGGAGGCGGGGAGAGTCCACCGCCTCCCGCAGGCGGAGCAGGTGGTCGGGGATCTCGTCGAAGACGTTCTCCACGAAAAGGTCCGTTCCCGCCTTCTCCGCCGCTTCCGCGAGTTCACCGAACGAGCGCCGGGCCGGGGCGAACCACTTCTCCGGCTGGAAGTCGAAAAGCCAGTCGGAATACCCGCCGTGGAGAACGATCCCGGCGGGGCGGAAGACCGGAGCGAGGGCGATCGCTCCTTCGATGCGTCGCACGGCGAATCGCCGCGCCTCCTCGTCGCGGGCGCCGGGCCACACGTCTTCGAAGGGTGCGTGGAACGACAGGGAGCGGATCCCCGCCTTCCGCAGCGTCTCCGCGACGGATTCCGCCTCGACCGGGGTGATCGCGTCGAGGGTCGCTCCCGAGAGATAGATCTCCGGACCGACGCCGGCGGCCGACAGCATCCGCGGCGTGTCCGGCTCCTTCAGCATGGGGTAGGGGACGGTGGAGTGGACGACCCAGGACATGGCACAACACACTAATGTATCCCGGGATCCCGTGCAAGCGGACGACCTACGATGCACTCTCGAATGGGTGGATTCCCCCGCGATTTACGGCGCAATTTCCGGGGTTGACATTTTTTATGCATACTGTATACATAAAATGCCGTTCATTTCCTGGGGCAGGGGCAACTCATTGAAAAAATTAAAAATCCGGATCGACAACCACATGACCCTCCGCGAACGGATCGTCGAGACGATCCGCAACGCCATCGTCAACGGTCAACTGACCCCCGGCGCCCGCATCGCGGAACCGGAACTTGCCGAAAAGTTCGGGATCAGCCGGACGCCGATCCGGGAGGCGTTTCGCCAGCTGGAGTCGGAGGGCTTCATCACCGTTGTGCCGCGCAAAGGGGCCATCGTCGCCTCCCTGTCATCGCAGGACGTCGCCGACTTCTACGACCTGAAGATGGTCCTCGAGGGGTACGCGGCGCGTTGCGCGGTCAAGACCCTCAAGGAGACCGACCTGACGAAAATGGAGGCGGTCAACCGCCAGATCGAGGCCGCGTCGGAGAAGAAGGACCTTCGCCGGCTGCTCGACCTCCACAACGAGTTCCACGACATCTTCCTGCGCTCGTGCGGGAACGAGAAGCTCCACGCGATCGTGCAGAACCTTGTCATGCAGTTCCGGCGCTTCCGCCTGATCCTCGCCATGCCGGGGAAGATCGAGGGGTCGATCCGCCAGCATTGGGAGATCATCGACGCGTTCCGCAAGCGCGACCCGGAACTCGCCGAGGAGCTCGTGCGCAGGAACGCCCTCTACGGCAAGAAACTCCTTCTCCGGGAACTGGCGAAGGCCTGATCCGCCTTCGGCGATGCCCGATTCCCGAGGACTCCGCAGCCTCCCGTCCGTCGCGTCCCTGCTGGCGAGCGCTGCCGCCCGTGCGTTCCTGCGATCCCATCCTCGTCCCGTGGTCGTGGACGCGCTCCGCGAGGTTGTCGCCGCCGCCCGCGCCGCCGTCGGCGTGGAACGGGTTCCGCTCTCGCGCGAGGCGTGGACCGATCGGATCCTCTCGATGCTCCCGGGAGAGATCGCGTCGAGGGAGTCCCTCCCGATGCGCCGGGTGATCAACGCCGCCGGGATCGTCGTCCACACCAACCTCGGGCGTGCCCCGTTGCCCGGGGAGGCGCTTGCCGCGGTCCTCGACACCGCCCGGGGGTATTCGAATCTCGAGTTCGACCTCGCCGCGGGAGAACGGGCGTCCCGCCTCTCGCACGTCGAGGGGATGCTGCGCGCCCTGACCGGCGCCGAGTGCGCCCACGTCGTCAACAACAACGCCGCCGCGGTTCTGCTCTGTCTCGCGGGCCACGCCCGGGGGCGGGAAGTGATCGTCAGCCGCGGCGAGCTCGTCGAGATCGGCGGGTCGTTCCGGATCCCCGACATCATGGCGGAGAGCGGCGCCCGGCTGGTGGAGGTGGGAACCACGAACCGGACGCGCCTTTCCGATTACGAGAACGCCGTCACGGGGCAGACCGCGCTCCTGCTCAAGGTCCACCCGTCCAACTTCTCCGTTCACGGGTTCACCGAGGAGGTCCGCACCGCGGACCTCGCCCGCCTGGGCGAGCGCGCGGGGATCCCGGTCATGGAGGACCAGGGATCGGGGGCGCTGCTCGATCTCGCGCCGCACGGCATTCCCGGCGCGGCGTCCCTGCGGCAGGTCCTGTCCGCAGGCCCGGGGATCGTCACCGCGAGCGGGGACAAGCTCCTGGGGGGGCCGCAGGCGGGGATCATCCTCGGGAAGGAAGACCTGGTCGAGCCGCTGAAGAAGCACCCGCTCTCCCGGGCACTCCGGATCGACAAGATGTGCCTCGCCGCGCTCTCGGCGGTCCTTCGCCTCTATGCGGACGAACGCAGGGCGCGGGACCGGGTTCCCGTCCTCAGGATGCTCCTCGAACCCGAGGAACGGGTGCGCGCCAGGGCGCGCCGCCTCGTGCGGGCGATCCGCGCCTCCGGGGGGGAACTGTCCCTCGCGATCGAGCGGGGCGGGACCTCTCCCGGCGGGGGCGCCCTTCCCGACATCCACCTTCCGACCGCCCGCGTCGCCGTTTCGCACCCTCGAATTCCGGAAGCGGTCCTCGAGGAAAGGCTGCGCCGGGGGACGCCTCCCGTGGTCGCCCGGGTCGGGAAAGGAAAGGTGCTCCTCGATCTGCGGACCGTCCGGGACGACGAGGTTCCGGAGCTTGCCGCGGCCGTGTCTGCCATTGACCGGCCCCCGTGCGATGGGTAGAGTAGGAACCACCATGCAACCATGGGCCGCCCTGTGCTGAACTCCAGTGTCCTTGTCCTCAACCGGGGGTACTTCCCGGTCCACGTCACGAACGCGCGCCGGGCCTTCTGCCTGCTGTACTCGGGGCTTGCCCGGGCGATCAACGGGCAGTACGAGACGTTCGACTACCCCTCGTGGAGCGCCCTGGCGGTGGCCGCCGGGGACCCCGCCGTCGGCGTCGTGGGAAGGGCGGTCCGGATCCCCCGCGTCGTGGTCCTCGTCGCGTACGACCGGGTTCCGCGGCGCAACGTCCGGTTCAGCCGGCGCAACATCTTCGTCCGGGACCGCAACACCTGCCAGTATTGCGGGAAGCCGTTCCCCAGCAGCGAACTCAACCTTGACCACGTGGTGCCCCGCTCCCAGGGCGGAAAGACGAGCTGGGAGAACATCGTCTGCAGCTGCATCCCGTGCAACAAGCGGAAAGGCGGGTATCGCCCCGAACAGACCGGAATGCGGCTGGTCTCCGTCCCCCGTACGCCCCGCTGGTCGCCGGAGTTCGCTTTTTCCCTGCGGACTCCCATTCACCGGGAATGGGTTCCGTTCCTCAACGTGGTCGACTTCACGTATTGGAACCTCGAACTCCAGGATTGAACCCGCAATCTCCAAGAGGAGGGGGCGCGGCTTCCTCCTCCCTCCTCTTCGTCGTCGGGCACCCGATCTCCCATTCCTTAAGCCCCGCGATGCACAACGGGGTCATCGCCCGCCTGGGCCTTCCCCTCCACTACGTGCCGGTCGACCTCCCTCCCGGATATCTCCGCGGGTTCCTTCGGATCGTCCGCGCGGGGAACTTCCTCGGGGGGAACGTAACGATCCCCTACAAAGAGGAAGCCGCCGCACTGGCGGACATCCGGTCGGAGGCGGTGGAGGTCTGCGGCGCGGCGAACACCCTGGTGGTCCGGGGTGGGAAACTCCACGCGGAGAACACGGACGGGGCGGGATTCCTCGACGCCCTCGAAGCGGCGGGATGGGGACGTCGTTTCCGCCGGGTCGTCCTCCTCGGCGCGGGCGGGGCGGCCCGCGGAATCGCCTTCGCTCTCGGGAGGGCGGGCGCCCGTGAGATCGTCCTGCTGAACCGGCACCCCCGCCGGGCGGAACGCGTCGCGCGGATCCTTTCCGTTCAGTACCCCGCGGTCGTCTTTGCCGGCGGTGATCTCCGGCCCCAAACTCTCCGGGAGGAGCTCCGGGGGACGGACCTCATTGTCCAGTGCACCTCCCTCGGCCTCCGGGGAGAGTGGGAAAATTTTCCGATAAAAGATGTACAGAAATCGTCCCGCTTCGCCGATATAGTTTACCGGGCAGGGGGAACGGACCTGACCCGGCGGCTTCGGGCACGAGGGGTCAAGACGGTGGGAGGGCTCCCGATGCTGGCATACCAGGCCGCGCGGAGCTTCGCCCTTTGGACCGGGCGGGATGTTCCAGGGGAAGCGTTCCGGAAGCTGGCGGCAAAGGCTTTGAAATTATGATACATTCGAGCGTTAATCGGGTATTTCCTTAGGTAGGGGTGGACATGTCCGTACTGGCAAACAAGATCGGCGAGATGCTCCTGAAAGGGAACCTGATCACCGCCGACCAGTTGCGTGGCGCCCTCGAAACCCAGGAGAAATCGCACGAACGGATCGGAACCGTCCTGGTGAAGGCCGGTTTCATCAAGGAAGAGGAACTCCTCGCGTTCCTCGGCCGCCAGTTCAACCTCCCCGTCGTCGACCTTTCGAAATACGAGATCAACCCCGAGGTCGTCCGCCTCCTCCCCGAGGAGATGGTCCAGAAGCACCTCGCACTTCCGATCAACCGCGTGGGGTCGAAGATGATCGTCGCGGTGGCCGACCCCTCCAACATGGCGATCATCGACGGGATCGGGTTCAAGACGGGGTACTCCGTCGAACTGGTCCTTGCCTCGGAGCGCGCGATCACGGCCGAGATCAACAAGTTCTTCGACCGGTCGATGGAGTTCAAGGACATCATCTCCGAGCTCGACGAGGACCTCGAGGTCATCCGCGAAGAGGAGGTCGACACCGCCGACCTCGAGCGGGGGGTGGACGACGCCCCGGTCGTGAAGCTGGCGAATTACCTTCTCACCGAGGCGATCAAGAGGCGCGCGTCGGACATCCACATCGAGCCGTACGAGAAGGAGTTTCGCGTACGCTACCGGGTGGACGGCGTTCTCTTCGAGGTGATGCGCCCCCCGCTACGGCTGCGCAACGCGTTGTCGTCGCGGCTCAAGATCATGGCTTCCCTCGACATCGCCGAGCGACGCCTTCCCCAGGACGGCCGCATCAAGATGAAGATCGGGAAGGGGCGGGAGATGGACTTCCGCGTCTCCGTCCTCCCGACGATCTACGGCGAGAAGATCGTCCTCCGCCTCCTCGACAAGTCAAACCTGCAGCTCGACATGACGAAACTGGGCTTCGAGGCCCCGCAGTTGGTCGACTTCAACGATTCGATCCACCGCCCCTTCGGCATGATCCTCGTCACCGGCCCCACGGGGTCCGGGAAGACGACGACCCTTTACTCCGCCCTCGTCGATCTCAACAAGGTGGCCGACAACATCTGCACCGCCGAAGACCCGGTGGAGTACAACTTCGCGGGGATCAACCAGGTCCAGATGAAGGAGGATATCGGCCTCACCTTCGCCGCGGCCCTGCGCTCCTTCCTGCGGCAGGACCCCGACATCATCATGGTGGGGGAGATCCGGGACTACGAGACCGCCGAGATCGCGGTCAAGGCGGCCCTCACCGGCCACCTGGTCCTTTCCACGCTGCACACCAACGACGCCCCCAGCACGGTCACCCGGCTTCTGAACATGGGGATCGAGCCGTTCCTCGTGTCGTCGTCGCTGAATCTCATCGTCGCGCAGCGGCTGGCCCGCCGGATCTGCATGAAATGCAGGGAGGAGATCAAGGTCCCCCCGAAGGCGCTCGCGGACGCGGGGATGAAGCCCGAGCGGATCCGGCTCGCCAAGCCCGCGAAGGGGAAGGGGTGCGAGGATTGCAACGGGACGGGGTTCCGTGGGCGGGTCGCCCTCTACGAGGTGATGCCGATCAAGGAGGAGATCAAGGACCTCGTGCTGCGAGGCGGCTCGGCGCTCGATCTGCAGCGGGAGGCGATCCGCCTGGGGATGAAGACGCTCCGCCAGTCGGGTCTCTCGAAACTGGAGGAGGGGGTCACGACGCTCGAAGAAGTGCTGCGGGTGACCGCGCCCGATTGATCCTGTCCAACAAGGAGTCTCGACCATGGTGACGATGCAGGAACTTCTCAACGTTATGTACGAGAAGGGGGCGTCCGACCTCCACATCACGACGGGGATCGCGCCGACGATCCGCGTGGACGGCCGTCTGATGCCGCTGCCGCACGAGCCGCTCATGCCGCAGGACACCAAGCGGCTCTGCTATAGCGTCCTGACCGAGGCCCAGAAGCAGCGGTTCGAGGAGGAGTGGGAGCTGGACCTCTCCTTCGGCGTCAAGGGGCTCTCCCGCTTCCGGGCGAACGTCTACATGCAGCGGGGGGCCGTCGCCGGCGCCTTCCGCACCATCCCGTTCCGGGTCCGTCCCTTCGAGGAGCTGGGCCTCCCGCCGCACCTGAAGGAGCTTTGCAAGAAGCCCCGGGGGCTGGTGCTGGTGACCGGGCCGACCGGATCCGGGAAGTCGACCACCCTCGCCGCGATGATCGACAAGATCAACAACGAGCGGCAGGAGCACATCATCACGATCGAGGACCCGATCGAGTATCTGCATCCGCACAAGAAGTGCCTCGTGAACCAGCGGGAGGTCAACGCGGACACGCAAGGGTTCAAGAAGGCGCTAAAATACATCCTTCGGCAGGACCCCGACGTCGTCCTCATCGGCGAGATGCGGGACCTGGAGACGATCGAGGCGGCGCTCACCGTCGCGGAGACCGGCCACCTCGTGTTCGCGACCCTCCACACGAACTCGTGCGTCCAGACGATCAACCGGATCCTGGACGTGTTTCCCCCCTACCAGCAGCCGCAGGTCCGCGCGCAGCTCTCCTTCGTCCTCGAGGGAGTCATCTCCCAGATCCTCATTCCACGGGCGAGCGGGAACGGGCGCGTCCTCGCCCTCGAGGTGATGATCCCGAACCCGGCGATCCGGAACCTGATCCGGGAGGAGAAGGTGCACCAGATCTACTCCCAGATGCAGGTGGGACAGGCGAAGTTCGGGATGCAGACGATGAACCAGTCGCTGCTCGCGACGTACCTGCGTCGGGAAATCACGATGGACGACGCGGTCGGGCGCAGTTCCGACCCCGACGAATTCCGCAATCTGCTGACGTCGGCGCAGAGCCACCCCCAGGGGCCGGGCCGCAGGGCCTGATCCCGTTCCGGAAGGATGAACGGAGGAGACGATGACGAAATTCGCCTGGGAAGGGAAAAACCGCGGGGGTGGGTCGGTCTCGGGGGAGATGGAAGCCCCGAGCGAGGCGTTCGTCCTCGCGCAGCTGCGGCGGGAGCAGATCGCGCCCCTGAAAATCCGGAAGAAAGGGACGGACCTGGGGATCCAGCTCCCCTGGAAGGGGGAGAAAAAGGTCGGCGGGAAGGAGATGGCCATCTTCACCCGCCAGTTCGCCACCATGATCGACGCGGGGCTCCCCCTCGTCCAGTGCCTCGACATTCTCGGGATGCAGCAGGAGAACCCGACGTTCAAGAAGGTGATCCTGAAGATCAAGGAGGACGTGGAGAGCGGCTCCACCTTCGCCGACGCCCTTTCCAAGCACCCGAAGGTGTTCGATTCCCTTTTCGTCAACCTCGTCGCCGCGGGAGAAGTGGGCGGGATGCTCGACACGATCCTGTCGCGACTCGCGGATTACATCGAGAAGTCGATGAAGCTCGCCAAGAAGATCAAGGGGGCGATGGTTTATCCGTCCACGATCCTCGCCGTCGCCGTCGTCGTCACGGTCGTCCTTCTCGTGTACGTCATCCCCATCTTCGCGAAGATGTTCGCCGATTTCGGGCAGGCGCTCCCCGCTCCCACGCAGTTCGTCCTCGGGATCAGCGACTTCACGCGAAAATATTTCCTGCTCGTCATCGTCCTCATCTTCCTGCTCGTGGCGGCGTTCCGCTGGTACTACCGGCTGGAAACCGGCCGGAGGAACGTCGACCGTCTTCTGCTGCGGCTCCCGGTCGTCGGCTCCCTCCTGCAGCGGATCGCGGTCGCGCGGTTCTCGCGGACCCTCGGGACGATGGTCAGCAGCGGCGTCCCCATCCTCGAGAGCATGGACATCGTGGCGAAAACCGCGGGGAACAAGATCATCGAGGAGGCGATCATCAGGGCCCGCTCGAGCATCAGCGAGGGGAAGACGATCGCGGAACCGCTGGCGGAGAGCAATGTGTTCCCGCCGATGGTGACCCAGATGGTCGCCGTGGGCGAGGCCACGGGCGCCCTCGACGCGATGCTGACCAAGATCGCCGACTTCTACGACGACGAGGTCGACGCGGCCGTCGAGGCGATGACGGCGCTGCTCGAGCCGATGCTGATGGTCTTCCTCGGGGTGGTCATCGGCGGACTGGTCATCGCGATGTACCTGCCGGTGTTCAAGCTGGCGGGAGCCGTCGGGGGGTAGGGTCTGTCCTGGAAAGGCCCTAAGGCGTTGCCGGCCCGTGACCCCGGGGAGGGAACCGGGGGGAAGCGGGCGGGGGGAAGAAACCTTCTCCTGATCCGCACCGGGATCACGTTCGCCCTCTTGGCGTCCGTGGTATCCGTGCAGATCCGCTCGCCGGAGCTGCTTCTCACGGGCGGGTTCCAGCTTCTGTACTTCGCCGTCCTCCTCTCCTACGGGTGGCTGCTTCTCCGGTACGCCGCGTGGGGGAGCGTCGATCTCCCGTTGTACGCCGTCTTCCTCCAGGCCGTCGCGGACGTCGCGTTCATCTCCATCATCTTCTTCGCGACGGGCCTGTACGACAGCATCTTCTCCTTCATGTTCGTGGTCGTTATCCTTCTCGGCAGCCTCGAGCGGTACCTGCGCGGGGCGGTGGGCTGGGCGCTCCTCTCCTCCGCGGCGTACACCGTCCTCGTCTACCTGCAGATGCGCGGGATTCTCCTGCCCCCCGGTTTCGAGGCGACGTCCGTCCCGTTTTCCCAGTTCGCCCGTTCGGCGGTGACGCACTCCACGGCATTCCTCCTCACGGGGGTCCTTTCCGGCCTCCTCGGCGAGGAGATCCGAAAGGGGAAGGAGAAAGTCCGCGACCGGGACGACGTGATCCAGAAACTGGAGAGCTTCCACAAGCATGTGATCGACAACATCCCGTCCGGCCTCCTCACGATCGACACGCAGGGAAGGGTGAACCTGGTGAACGACACGGCGTGCTCCATCCTCGGCATGACGCGGGAGGATACGGTCGGGAAGCCGATGGGGCAGGTCCTCGCCGGGATCGACGGGTGGGAAGCGAAGGAGGGCAGGGACGATTCCCGGGTTCCGCGCGCGGAAATTCCGTTTCTGCGGGCCGACGGCACGGAGGTCTTTCTCGGGTTCTCGACCTCCCCGATGAAGGACGCGGAGGGGCACGCGATCGGCCGCGTGGTCATCTTCCAGGACCTGACCCCCATCCGGCAGATGGAGGAGCGCGTCCGGATCGCGGATCGCCTGGCGGGGGTGGGGGAGCTCGCCGCCGGGCTCGCGCACGAGATCCGGAATCCCCTCGCGTCGATCGCCGGATCTTCCCAGCTGCTCCGGGAGTCGGTCGCCTCCTCCGGCGAATCGGCGACCCTCCTCGACATCATCGGGAGGGAAAGCCAGCGGTTGAACGGTCTCATCACCGACTTCCTCGCCTATACCGGCCCCTCGCAACGAAATTCGATGCGCCTCGACGTCGCGGCGCTCCTCCGGGACGTCGCCGGGGCGGTCCGCGCGGGAGAGGCCCGGGAGAAAGGCGTGGCGGTCGAACTCGCTCCGCTTCCGGCGCTCATGGTGGAGGGGGACGGCGAGCAGTTGAAGCAGGTGACGTGGAACCTCGTCCGCAACGCGGTGCAGGCCACCCCGGCGGGGGGAAAGGTGATGATCGACGGGTTCGAACAGATTCGCCACGGGTCCCGGTACGTCGTCGCGATGGTGATCGACACCGGGGCCGGGATCGCATCGGGGATCCTCGAAAAGATCTTCAACCCGTTCTTCACGACCAAGGAGGGGGGGACGGGGCTCGGTCTCTCCATCTCCCAGCGGATCGTTCACCAGCACAAGGGGTTCATCGAGGTTCGCCCGGCGCCCGGCAAGGGATGCGCCTTCTCGGTGTTCCTCCCGGCGGCGTCGGCAAGGAAGGGAGATGGGAACGGCGATGGCTGACCGGTCCGTGACGGTCGTGGGCGCGGGTCTCGCAGGTTCGGAGGCTGCCCTTCATCTGTCCGGCGCCGGCGTCGCGGTCGACCTGTACGAGATGCGCCCGGCGAAACTCACCCCTGCGCACCGGTCGGGCCGGTTTGCGGAGCTCGTGTGCAGCAACTCCCTCGGATCCGTGGAGCCCACCTCGGGGAAGGGTCTTCTCAAGGAGGAGCTTCGGATCCTCGGGTCCGCCCTCCTCCCGATCGCGGAGGCTTCCCGGGTCCCCGCGGGGAAGGCGCTGGCGGTCGACCGGGAGGAGTTCAGCAGGAGGGTCACCGAGGCGGTCCGTTCCCGGTCCGGGATCCTTGTCCACGAGGAGGAAGTGAAAGCGATCCCCGAGGACCCGCTAGTGATCGTTGCCTGCGGGCCCCTTGCGTCGGACGACATCGCGTCGGCGATTCGCGACGTTCTGGGGGACGAAGGGTTCTACTTCTACGATGCGATATCGCCGATCGTGGACGCCGGGACGATCGACTCCGAGGCGTCGTTTGTCGCCGACCGGTACGGCGTCGGGACGGGGGATTATCTCAATCTCCCCATGGACCGGGAGCGGTACGAGGCGTTCCTCACCGCCTTGTTGACGGCGAAGACGGTGGCGCTGCGCGCGTTCGAGGAGCCGAGGTATTTCGAGGGGTGCATGCCGGTGGAGGAGATTGCGCGGCGCGGTCCGGACACCCTCCTGTTCGGTCCGCTGCGGCCGGTCGGCCTGAGGGACCCGCGGACCGGGAGGATTCCTCACGCCGTCGTCCAGCTTCGGAAGGAGAACGCGGCGGGGTCGATGTACAACCTGGTCGGTTTCCAGACGCGCCTTACCTACCAGGAGCAGAAGCGGGTCTTCTCGTTGATCCCGGGGCTCTCGTCCGCCGGGTATTTTCGATACGGATCGGTGCACCGCAACACTTTCCTCGATGCCCGACGGCACCTCTACCCGTGGATGGAGTCCCGGAGCCGCCCCGGATTGTTCTTCGCGGGCCAGATCACGGGGGTCGAGGGATACGTCGAATCGATCGCGTCCGGGCTGGTCGCGGCGGTTTCCGCGGCGCGCAGGTCCGCCGGAAAAGACCCTCTTCTCTTCCCGCGGGAGTCGATGATCGGCGCGTTGATGGAGCGGATCACCACGCCGGGTCCGGACCGGGCCCAGCCGATGAACGCCAACTTCGGGCTTCTTCCCGAAGTGGATGTGCGGCGGAAACGGGACCGGAAGGGGCGGAAGGCGGAGGTCGCGCTCGCCGCGATGCGGAACTTCGCCGCCGGCCTTTGAGTCGGCGCAGGACACTCCTTCCCGCAGTGGGAGACACACCCTCCCGCAGTGGGTGGACCGATCACAGGGGGCTGGCCACTATCTTCCGCCCCTTTTTTTTGTCAAGGCCATTTCAAGGTTCTGACGCGCCAGCGCATACTCCGGGTTCAGACGCAACGCCTCTCGGAAATGGGCGATTGCCTCGTCTGGGTTTCCCTGTCGTTCAAGCGCAATCCCCAGATTGTAGTGCGCCTTGGCGTTTTCCGGCCTTATCGAGAGTGCTGTGCGAAAATTCTCGATCGCTTGGGAATTCAGGCCGAGGTTAAGGTTGGCCACACCCAGGTTGTTCCAGGCATAGAAATCGTCCGACTTGATCCGCAATGACTCCTGGAAGCTGGCAGCGGCATTCCCGTATTTCCCATCGCGAATATGCAAAATGCCCAATTTGTCCCACGCGACCCAATTGTTATTGGTAACGCTCAATGCATGCGTAAAAAGCATGGGACCCGTTTGCCAGTATCCGACCTGGAACCATGCCAATACCGAAAACACGACGAGGACCGATCCCTCCGCCACCGCCAAGGCGAATCGCGGAATGCGCCGTCCACCCAGTGTCTCGGGAATGTTCCATGCCACCATTAAGAAGATCCCGATCAACGGCACGTACGTGAACCGGTCCGCCATGGCCTGAGTTCCAACCTGGACCAGGCCGATCACCGGGATCAGGGTCCCCAAGTACCAAAACCATCCCACCGCCAGCCAAGGGCGGCGCCTACCCTGCCACAGTACGAAGAAAGAGATTGCGCCGAGCAGGAGTGCAGACCCAGCAACTTGCCACGCCGGGATATCGATGTGAACGAACGCAGGATGGGGGTAGAAGACCGCCAGATCCACTGGCCACGCCATCTTCCCCAGATATGCCACATACGACACCGCCGCATTGGCGACGCGAAATCCTATCGGCAATGCATCCCATGGCGTCGCCCAAATCGAGTCCCCCTCATAGCTCAGTGTCAGCGCGGCCGACGCTGCAGACATCAAGAGAAGAGGGACTTTCTCCAGCAGGGCCCGTTTCCAGGTTACAAGCGGACATTTCCCGGCAGAATCATCATCCGCTGGGGTGATTCCTCCAATCCGCCGCAGCGGCCAGTAATCCAGGAGCAAAAGGACGAAGGGAAGGGTCACTCCCATCGGCTTCGACATCAGCGAAAGGGCAAAGCAGAGAGCGGCCCGACCGTACCGGCCTCTGCTCGGCCGCTCCGCATACCGGGTGTACGCCCAAAGTGACAACAGGAAGAACAAGGTGCTCAGGACGTCCTTCCGCTCCGCAACCCACGCCACCGACTCAACGTGCAGCGGGTGCACGGCGAACAGCGCCGCCACGAAGGCGCTCCGCCGCGGGAAGCCCGTCATCCGCGCCAAGACCAGGAACAGCACTATCGCGTTGAGGGTGTGGATCCCCGCCGACATGAGGTGGTGCCCCCCGGCGTTCATGCCAAAAAGCTCCACGTCCAGCATGTGCGAGAGCCAGGTCAGCGGATGCCAGAAGGAGGCCCCCGAAGTCGAAGTGAACGCCCAGAGGATGTTCTCCCACCGGAGCCCGGACCGAATGTGCAGGTTTCCGTATACGAGAGTGTCATCGTCCAAAATGATGAAGGGATGCCAGGCCGTCTGCCCATAGATCGCGAGGGTCAGCGCAACCAGGCCCAACAGGATCCACACCCGGGGGGGACTTCGGATATACGTCTAGGGAAACCGGTCACCATGCCATCCAGGTTCCGAGGGTCCGTACGACACGTTCCGCAGCCTTCCCGTCCCCGAAGGGATTCCAGCGGCCAGTCGCTGTCTTTGGGGAAGGACCGGTTGCAAGGACGCGTTCGACGCCCTTTATGATCGATTGGGGATCCGTACCGACAAGGAGGGCTGCTCCCGACAGGAGATCCTCGGGGCGGGTGCCGAAAACGAAAAGAGTCTTGAGGCGTTTTTTCATCGCCGCTCGAACAGGCGTGTCCCGATCAGGCCCAGGGTTTCAAGAACGGTTTTCCCCACCTTCATCTTGCTGTCGGATGCCTTCCGATCGTATCGCAGAATCAACGGGACCTCACCCGCCACCATGGGACGGCGTCGGATCTTGAGGAGGATATCGACCATGCAGGAGAACCCGGGCCGGTTGACGAAGTCGTCGCCGTAGGCGGAAAACATCTCCTGGATGAGAGAGGCCCGGTACGCCCGGTAGCCGCTGGTGAAGTCGCGGACTCCCCGGATCGGGAAGAGGATACGGAAGAGAAAGTTGCCTCCCCGGCTCAAGATTCTTCGGGATAGGGGGACGCCGATCACCCGCGACTCCCGGCGGTAGCGGGACGCAATGACCACGTCGTACCCTTCCCGGATCATCCGGACCATCCGCAAGATCAGGCCGGGAATGTGGGTATTGTCCGAATCCATCGTCACGATGAAATCCCGGGGGGAGACCCCTTTTTGCGCTTCGAGGAGCCCGGTTTTCAGGGCCTCGGAGAGTCCCCGGTTCGCCGGGTGGGACACCAGGGAGATCGGCATGGAAGCCGCGGCCGCCCGGACGACCGCGGCGGTCCCGTCCGTGCTCCCGTCGTCGACGACCACCACCCGGTAGGCATGCCCCGTCTCGCCCAACGTGGAGGCGATCTCCGTGAGGAGGGGAGGGAGGGTCTTCTCCTCGTTGTAGGCCGGGAGGACGATGAAGATCACCGTTTCACCCCGATCAGGAAGAGGGCCGGCGAAAAGTTTTTCCAGACCCTGCCGCCGAAAAAGATGTACTTCCTATTGAGGAAAAAGTAGCGCCACAACCCCTCGTCCAGAAAGATGTCGAAGCCGGCCGACTCCAGCGTTTCCCTCCAGAAACGACGGTTCTCCTTCCGGAGGTGGGTATCGTCCCGGTCGAGAAGGCGGGCGATCCGCCCCGGCAATCCATCATAAACCGGGACCGTAAGGGCCAAGACGCCGCCTTCCGTCAGGCGGCGGGATAACCCACTGATCGCCCCGAGCGGATCGGCGACATGTTCGAGGACGTCGAATGCGGTGATGATGTCGAAGGTTCGTCCGGAAGGCAGGTCCCCGATGCCGGCCCGGAAGATATCCATGTCCGGGAGCCGCTCCTTGGCTACGCCGACCGCGTGTTCGGATACGTCGCACCCCGTAACGTCGAAGAACATCCTTGCGCGAGAGAGGAACTGGCCGTAGGCGCAGCCGACGTCGAGAAGCGTACCCGACGGCCGCACTTCCCGGATCCGGGTGAAGTAGTAGTCGAGCTTCCGGATCGGATTGCGCTTCTCGTAATCGTTCCCGTAGACTTTCCGGAAATAGTCGCGCTCGAAGGAAGGAGGCTTCATCCCCGAATCATAACCGAATCATGGTTCAGTCACCGCAACCCCTTGAATCCGTTGTATCTTGTAATCTGCCATCGCGAGTGTTAAAAAACTCTTTTCCGGTGCGGGGGGAAGGAATCGTTGGGAAAGCCGGTGGTCGAGCGGTTCACGGGGTTTCTTTCGGCCGAGCGGAACGCTTCGGCGGAGACCGTGCGTGCGTATCGTAGGGAAGTGGAATGCCTCCAGCGGTTCCTTCGGGAAGACGGGAACGCGGCGGATGCGGAACCCGTCGACTGGTCGAAAGTGACCGCCGCGGACCTCCGCCGGTTCTTCTCCCTGCAGTTCGACGCGGTGCGCGGGGACAACGGTGAGAAGATCCGTCCGGCGACGGCCGCCCGCAAGGTGTCCGCGGTAAGGACCTTCCTCGGGTTCCTCGTCGCGCAGGGGGAGATCGACGCCAATCCCGCCGTTGGGATCCCCGCGCCGCGGAGGGAGATGCGGCTGCCGGAGTTTCTCCCCGTCGACGAGATGGACGCATTCCTGCGGGACCTTCCGTGCGGGACCCTCCGGGAGAAGCGGGATGCCGCGATCCTCGAGCTCCTGTACTCCTCCGGGCTTCGCGTCGGGGAGCTCTGCTCCCTGCGGCTGCGGGACCTCTCCGCCGAATCGGGCACCGTCCGCGTCACGGGGAAGGGGAGAAAGGTTCGCGTCGTCCCCGTCGGCGGGAAGGCGGTCCGCGCGATCGACAAGTATCTGGCCGTCCGGCCCCCTGTCCGCGGGGGGGAGTTCCGGAGCGGGCTGGACGAGCCGCTCTTCCTCAACCTGCGTGGGAGCGTCGGAAAAGAATCGGGGCGGGGGATCTCTCCGCGGAGCGTGGCGAGGATCCTCCGGAAGCGGCTCGATGCCCGGGTCGGCGCGATCGGGCGCCACCTGTCGCCCCACGGGATGCGGCACTCCTTCGCCACCCATCTGCTCGAGTCGGGGGCGGACCTCCGCGCGATCCAGGAGATGCTCGGGCACGCCTCGCTGTCGACGACGCAGCGGTACGCGCGGGTCAACGTGAGCCACCTCGTCCGGATGTACGAGGATGCGCATCCGCTCGCGGCACGCCCGGGGATCTCCCGGCGGGAGGGGAGGGGAAAGTGACGGAAATCCGGGGAACGACGATCGTCGCCGTCGCTCGCGGGGGGCGGGTTGCCGTCGCCGGGGACGGCCAGGTGACGATGGGGAACGTCATCCTCAAACATACCGCGAAGAAGATCCGGCGGCTCCATGACGGGCACGTGGTGGCGGGATTCGCGGGGAGCACCGCCGATGCGTTCACCCTGTTCGAGAAATTCGAGGCGAAGCTGTCGGAGTTCCGGGGGAACCTGAAGCGGGCCGCCGTGGAGCTTGCGAAGGATTGGCGCACGGACCGGGTGCTGCGGCGGCTCGAGGCGCTGATGGTGGTGACGGACGGGAAGGACCTCATGCTCCTGTCCGGGACCGGCGACGTGGTCGAGCCGGACGACGGCGTGCTCGGAATCGGATCGGGCGGGTCGATCGCCCTGGCGGCCGCGCGCGCGCTCCTTCTCCATTCGTACCTGCCCGCCGGGGAGATCGCCCGGGAGGCCGTGCGGATCGCCTCGGAGATCTGCGTCTTCACGAACGGGAACGTCGTGTCCGAGGAGATCGAGGCGTCATGACGCGCACGGAACCGGAAGACGCCGGGATCCGCGCGCTGATCCCCCGGGAGATCGTCGCCGAGCTCGACCGGCACATCGTCGGTCAGGCGGAGGCGAAGCGGGCGGTTGCGATCGCGCTTCGGAACCGCTGGCGCCGGCTGCAGGTCCCCGCGGAGCTGCGCGACGAGATCGTCCCGAAGAACATCATCATGGTCGGGCCGACCGGTGTCGGGAAGACGGAGATCGCGCGGCGGCTGGCCAGGCTGGCGCAAGCCCCCTTTATCAAGGTGGAGGCGTCGAAGTTCACCGAGGTGGGGTACGTGGGGCGGGACGTCGAGTCGATGATCCGGGATCTCGTCGAGATCGCCGTCCGGATGGTCCGCGCCGAGGAGATGGAAAAGGTCGCCGACCAGGCGAAGGCCGCCGCCGAGGAGCGGCTCCTCGACCTGCTCCTCCCGCGCACCCCGGTGAAGGAAGGCGAGGCGACGCCCGGGGCCGACGCCGGGTCGGCGGATACGCGGGAGCGGTTCCGCGCCATGCTTCGCGCGGGGAAGCTCTCGGATCGCACCGTCGAGGTCGAGTTCAAGGAGGCGGCGGCGGTACTGGACCTCGCGGGACTCGCGGGCGGCGCCCCGGAGGGGATGGAGGGGAACCTCCAGGAGATGCTCTCCGGGTTGTTCCCGAAGCGGACGCGGAGGAAGCGGATGCGCGTCTCCGAAGCGCTCGGCTTCCTCGAGAAGGAGGAGGCGGCCCGCCGGGTCGACACGGAGCGCGTGAAGCAGTTGGCGGTCGAGCGCACCGAGCAGTCGGGGATCGTGTTTCTCGACGAGATCGACAAGATCGCCGGGCGGGAATCGCTCCAGGGTCCCGACGTATCCCGTCAGGGGGTCCAGCGGGACCTGCTGCCGGTCGTCGAGGGGTCCGCCGTCCACACGAAGCACGGCGTCGTGCGGACCGACCACATCCTGTTCGTCGCCGCGGGGGCGTTCCACGTGAACAAGCCGTCGGACCTCATCCCGGAGTTGCAGGGGCGGTTCCCGATCCGGGTGGAGCTGTCGTCCCTCACCAGGGACGATTTCGTCCGGATCCTGACCGAGCCCCACGGTGCGCTCACGCGGCAGTACGAGGCGATGCTGTCGGCCGAGGGCGTCCGGCTCACGTTCACGCCCGAGGCGGTCCTCCGGATCGCCGAGATGGCGTGCGAGGTGAACGACCGCACCGAAAACATCGGCGCCCGCCGCCTCCACACGGTGATGGAGCGCCTGCTGGACGACCTCCTGTTCTCGGCTCCGGAGATCTCCGGGCAGGAGGTGGTCGTCACCCGGCCCTATGTCGAGGAACGGCTCGCCGGGATCGTGAAGGACGCCGACCTCAGCCGCTACATCCTCTGAAGAGACGCGTGGGGGGAGAGATGGAAGGGTATATCCGGAAAGCCGAGATGCTGATCGAGGCGTTGCCGTACATCCGGGAGTTTACCGGGAAGACGGTGGTGGTGAAGTACGGCGGCGCCGCGATGAAGGACGACGCGCGGATGGCGTCGTTCGCGCAGGACGTCGTCCTGCTTCAGTACGTCGGGATCCGGCCCGTGGTCGTCCACGGCGGAGGTCCCCAGATCGACCGGATGCTGGAGAAGCTCTCGATCCCCACGCGGCGGGCGGAGGGGCTGCGGGTCACCTCCCCGGAGGCGATGGAAGTGGTGGAGATGGTCCTCGGCGGGACCGTCAACCAGCGGATCGTGGCGTTGATCAACACCTTCGGCGGGAAGGCGGTCGGCCTCTGCGGCAAGGACGGAGGGCTGATCCTCGCGACGAAGAGCTCGGCGCGGAGCCGGGAAACCGGCAAACCGCTCGACCTGGGCCTGGTGGGAGACGTGAAGGCGGTTCGGCCGGATGTGATTCGGACCCTCGAGGCCGACGGCTTCGTCCCGGTCATCGCGCCGATCGGAGTGGGGGAGGGTGGCGAGGCGTACAACATCAACGGCGACACGGCCGCCGCCGCCGTCGCCGCCGCCGTCTCCGCGGAGAAGTTCATCCTGCTCACCGATGTGGCGGGCGTCCTGGACGCGAAGGGCGGGCGCATCTCCACGATGACGGGGACGGACGCCGAATCCGCCATCCGGTCGGGCGCGATCACGGGTGGGATGATCCCGAAGGTGGAGTGCGGGCTGGCGGCGCTGCGCGCGGGGGTGCGGAAAGTCCATATCCTCGACGGGCGGGTTCCGCACAGCGTCCTCCTCGAAATATTCACGGACGCCGGGATCGGCACGGAGATCGTCCAGGCGGGCCGGGAAGCGGGTGCGGAATGACCGGCGCGGAGGCGATCGCATTGACGCAGCGGTACCAGATGGGAAACTACTCCCGCTTCCCCGTGACCTTCGTCCGCGGCGAGGGGAGCTGGCTGTACGACGATCGCGACAAGCCGTACCTCGATTTCCTCGGCGGGATCGCCGTGGCGATCCTGGGGCACGCCCATCCGGAGGTCACGCGCGCGATCACGGAGCAGGCGGGTCGCCTGGTGCACGTTTCCAACCTGTTCCACGTCCCCGTCCAGGCCAGCCTGGGGGAGCGCCTGTCCAACGCGACGACCGGGGGGAAGGTCTTCTTCTGCAACAGCGGGACGGAGGCGAACGAGGCGGCGATCAAGCTGGCCCGCAGGTGGGCCTTCGATCGTCACGGGGAGGGCCGGCACGGGATCGTCGTGCTGGAGGGATCGTTCCACGGCCGCACGTACGGCGGGCTCTCCGCCACGGCGCAGCCGAAGTTCCACCAGGGGTTCGAGCCGATGCTCCCGGGGTTCGCCACGGTCCCCCTCGGTGACATCGACGCGCTCGACGAGACGCTGACGGACCGGGTCTGCGCGTTCTTCGTCGAGCCGATCCAGGGGGAGAGCGGGGTGCGGATGCACCCGCCCGGCTACCTGAAGGAGGCGGAATCCCTCTGTCGAAGGAAGGGGATCCTCCTCGTCGCGGACGAGATCCAGACGGGGATGGGACGGACCGGCGCGTTCCTCGCGTCCGACCGGTTCGACATCGTTCCCGACGTGGTGACGCTGGCGAAGGGGATCGCGAACGGCCTGCCCTTGGGCGCCGTCGTCGCGCGCGACGAGGTTGCCGCCGTTTTCGTCCCGGGGACGCACGGCAGCACCTTCGGAGGGAACCCGGTCTGCTGCGCCGCCGCCCTCGCGGTGATGGACGTCCTGGAATCTCCCGGCTTCTATGACGCCGTGGTCCGCAAGGGGGAGCGTCTCACGCAGGGACTTTCGGAGATCGCCGCCCGGAGGACCGACATCCGGAACGTTCGGGGCGTCGGCCTCATGGTGGGCGCCGAGATGGCGTGCGAGACGAAACCGATCGCCGCGAAGTGCCTCGACGCAGGACTCGTCGTGAACGCGGCGGGGGGAAACATCCTTCGGTTCCTTCCCCCCCTCACCGTCACGGAGGAGGAGATCGACCGGGCGCTCGCGATCCTTTCGGCGGTCCTGGCTGCGGAGGGATGGAAGTCGTGAAGAGGGACCTGCTCCGGATCCTCGACCTCTCCGATCGGGAGATCCTCTCCCTGATCCGGTCGGGGAGGACGTGGAAGCGCCGCGGGGGATCGCCGGGGTCGCCCCGGCCGCTCGCCGGGAAGTCGCTGGCGATGATCTTCCAGAAGGCGTCGACCCGGACCCGCGTCTCGTTCGAGGTCGCGATGACCCGGCTGGGCGGCCACGCGCTCTTCCTGTCCCCGCAGGACACGCAGATCGGACGGGGGGAGCCGATCCTGGACACCGCGCGCGTCCTTTCCCGGTACGTTGACGCCGTGATGATCCGGACGTTCGGGCACGGAACGGCGGTGGAGCTCGCCGCGGCCGCGACCGTCCCTGTGATCAACGGGCTGACGGACCTCCATCACCCGTGCCAGATCCTCGCCGATCTCATGACCGCGGCGGAGCGGGGGAACGACCTGCGGAAGATGCGGGTTGCGTTCATCGGCGACGGCAACAACGTGGCCAATTCGTGGGTCGAGGCGGCCCACGTCCTCGGTTTCGACCTGCGGATCGCGTGCCCGAAGGGGTACGAACCGGATGCCGCGGTTCGGAAGGATGCCGGGAGGATCGGCCGCGGAGAGGTTCGGATCGTCCGCGATCCCGCGGAAGCGGCGCGGGGAGCCGACGTTCTTTACACGGACGTCTGGACCAGCATGGGACAGGAAGGCGAGGCCCGGAAGCGTCTCGCCGCCTTCAAGGGGTACTGCGTCGACGCGGCGCTGGTGCGGCTGGCGGATCCCGGAGCGATCGTGATGCACTGCCTCCCCGCCCACCGTGGCGAGGAGATCACCGATGCGGTGCTCGAGGGGCCGCACTCCGCCGTCTTCGACGAGGCGGAGAACCGCCTCCACGTCCAGATGGCCGTTCTCGAAAAGCTCATCAAACACTGAGGGTTCCAAGGAGGAACAAGTTGAAAAAAGTGAAGAAAGTCGTTCTGGCGTATTCGGGGGGGCTCGACACCTCGGTCATCCTTGCGTGGCTCGTCGAGAAGTACGATTGCGAGGTGATCGCCTTCGTCGCCGACCTCGGGCAGGGAGAGGAACTGGGTCCCGTGCGCGCCAAGGCGATGAAGACCGGCGCCTCGAAGGTCTACGTGGAGAACGTGCAGGACGAGTTCGTCCGCGACTTCGTCTTCCCCGCGCTGATGGCGAACGCGGTTTACGAGGGCTTGTATCTCCTCGGCACCTCCATCGCCCGCCCCCTGATCGCCAAGAAGCAGATCGAGGTGGCCAGAAGGGAGAAGGCCGACGCGGTCTCCCACGGCGCCACCGGGAAGGGGAACGACCAGGTCCGCTTCGAGCTCACCTACTACGCCCTGATGCCCGGGATCCGCGTCATCGCCCCGTGGCGCGAATGGGACCTCGCTTCGCGGACCGACCTGGTGAACTACGCGAAGAAGCGCGGCATCCCCACGCCGGTCACCGCGGCCAAGCCGTACTCCAGCGACCGGAACCTGCTCCACATCAGCTTCGAGGGGGGGATCCTCGAGGATCCGTGGATGGAACCGCCCGAAAGCATGTTCGTCCTCACACGCTCTCCCGAGAAGGCGCCGAACCGTCCCGAGTATGTGGAGGTCGACTTCGCGGGGGGGATCCCCGTGGCGGTCAACGGGAGGAAAATGGGGCCGGCGAAGCTCCTCGCCCACCTGAACGCCCTCGGGGGGAAGCACGGCATCGGCCGCGTGGACCTCGTCGAGAACCGGTACGTGGGGATGAAGTCCCACGGCGTGTACGAGACGCCGGGCGGGACGATCCTGCACGCGGCGCACCGGGCCGTCGAGTCGCTCACCCTCGACCGCGAGGTGATGCACCTGCGCGATTCCCTCATGCCCCGGTTCGCCGAGCTCATCTACAATGGCTACTGGTATTCGCCGGAGATGGATCTCCTCAAGGGGATGGTCGTCGCGACCCAGGAGAACGTGACGGGCACCGCGCGGCTGAAACTGTACAAGGGCGCGATCGCCGTGGCCGGCCGGAAGAGCCCCGTTTCCCTCTACCGGACCGACTTCGCGACGTTCGAGAAGGAGACCGTATTCAACCAGGCTGACGCGACCGGATTCATCAAGATCAACGCGCTGCGCCTCAAGATCCGGTCGATGCTGAAAAACAGGAAAGGCTGACATGGCGAAAAAGAAGGCGTGGGGGGGGCGCTTCGGCGGCGCGACCGACCGGTTCGTCGAGGAGTTTACCGCTTCGATCCCGTACGACGTCCTGCTCTATCGGCACGATATCGCCGGGAGCATCGCCCACGCGCGGATGCTGGGGAAGCGGGGGATCCTCCCGGAGGCCGAGGCGGAGCGGATCGTCAAGGCCCTGCTCGCGATCCGCGGGGAGATCGAATCGGGGAAATTCTCCTTCGATCTCTCCGACGAGGACATCCACATGGCGATCGAGCGTCGGCTGATCCGCAAGATCGGCCCCGTCGGGGGAAAGCTCCACACGGGGCGCAGCCGCAACGACCAGGTCGCCACCGATCTACGGCTGTACCTGCGCGATGAAATCGACGATGTCCTCCGGCTGCTCGCGGAGATCGAGGAAACCGTCGTCTCCCGGGCCGAAGAGCTGTTCGGGATCGTCCTCCCCGGCTACACCCATCTTCAGCGGGCCCAGCCGATCCTCTTCTCCCATTACCTCCTGGCGTACCGGGAGATGTTCGCCCGGGACGCGGACCGGTTCCTGGAAACGCGCCGGCGGGTGAACGTCTCTCCGCTCGGGGCGGGGGCGCTGGCCGGTTCCACGTTCCCTTTGGACCGCGCGTTCACCGCGCGGGAGCTGGGGATGGACGGGGTGTGCGAGAACAGCGTCGACGCCGTGTCGGATCGCGACTTCGCCGCCGACTTCCTGTACGCGTGCGCCGTGACGATGATGCACCTGTCGCGGCTTGCCGAGGAGATGGTGTACTGGTCGTCCTCGGAGTTTCGCTTCCTCTCCCTGCCGGACGCCCTGTGCACAGGGAGCAGCATCATGCCGCAGAAGAAGAACCCCGACGTGGCCGAACTCATCCGGGGGAAGACCGGGCGCGCCTACGGGAACCTCACGAACCTCCTGACCCTCATGAAGGGGCTTCCGCTCGCCTACAACCGGGACATGCAGGAGGACAAGGAGCCGGTCTTCGATTCGGCCCGCACCGTGAAGGATTGCCTCACCGGGGCGATTCTGCTGCTCCGGGGGATGGCGGTGAACGAGGATCGGATGCGGGCGGCGTGCGACGACGGGTTCCTCACGGCCACCGACCTCGCGGACTACCTCGCGCGGAAGGGCGTGCCGTTCCGCAAGGCCCACGAGATCACCGGGAGGATCGTGCGGCATTGCGAGGAGCGCGGGGCGCGGCTGAAGGATCTCAGCCTCAAGGAGCTCCGGGCGTTTTCGAAGGTGATCGGCGAGGACGTCCGCAGCGCCATCTCCCTCACCAACTCCGTGCGCCTCCGGAAGACGCGCGGCGGGACGGGCGCGGAGGCGGTACGGGCCCGCCTGTCGTCGCTCCGCAAGAAATGACGGGAGTCGCGCGCGCGGCGCTCGCGCTGGCCGTCCTGTTGACGATGTTGGGGTCCGCGGGGTGCGGGCGCAAGGCGATGCCCGAGCCGCGGCAAAGCGAAAGCTTAGTGGCCCATTTCATAAATACGGCTGCATTCGAGCGCCGCTGCATCCGCTCCAGCTGCGTTGCGCTCCTTGCGCCGTACTTCACAGTACGCCTCAGTCGCGCGCCTTGCCGGCGCGGCGCATCGACGCTCTCGGTGCTACGCCGTATTTATGAAAAGGACCACTTGTCGACGGCAACTCTGATCGGGGCGAGGTGAGTCGATGCATCATTTTCAGGCCAGGAACGGGGAGATGCACTGCGAGGGGGTACCGTTGCGCCGGATCGCCAGGGACGTGGGGACGCCGGTGTACGTGTACAGCCACGCGACCCTTGCCAACCACTACCGTGTCTTCGACGAGGCGTTCGGCGGGTTCCCGCACATCGTCTGCTTCTCGATGAAGTCGAACTCGAACGGCTCCGTCATCCGGACCTTCACCGGTCTGGGCAGCGGTGTCGACATCGTCTCGGGGGGCGAGCTCGAGCGCGCCCTGGCCGCCGGGGCGCCTCCGGGGAAGATCGTCTACTCGGGGGTCGGGAAGAAGGTCCCGGAGATCGAGGAGGCGCTGCGCCGCGGGATCCTCATGTTCAACGTGGAGTCGCGCGAGGAGCTGGAGACGATCGACGCCGTGGCGGGAAGGATGCGGAAGCGGGCTCCGATCGCGATCCGCGTAAACCCCGACGTGGATCCGAAAACCCACCCGTACATTTCGACGGGGTTGAAGAAGAACAAGTTCGGGATCCGGATCGACCAGGCGATGAAGGATTACGAGTGGGCGGCCGGGCGGCGTCACGTCGAGATCGTGGGGGTGGACTGCCATATCGGTTCGCAGCTGACCGACGTCTCCCCCTTCGTCGACGCCGCCGGGCGGGTCCGCCGCCTCGTCGACCGCCTGCTCCGGAAGGGATTGCCCATCCGCTTCGTCGACATCGGAGGGGGTCTCGGGATCCGGTACAACGACGAGCTCCCTCCGGATCCGAAGGCGTACGCCGACGCGGTCGCGGAGGCGTTCCGGGGCCTTCCCGTCACGCTCGTGCTGGAGCCGGGGCGGGTCCTCGTCGGCAACGCGGGGGTCCTGCTCACCGAGGTTCTCTACACGAAGCCGATCCCGTCCCCGGCCGGGAGGGGGAAGAAGCACTTCTTCATTGTCGACGCCGCCATGAACGACCTGGCGCGCCCCTCGCTCTACGGCTCGTACCACGCGATCCTCCCGGTGGGGAAAGCGCGCCCGGGAAAGGTGACGGCGGACGTCGTCGGCCCCATCTGCGAATCCGGGGATTTCCTGGCGAAGGACCGGGCGATGCCGCCCTGCCGGGGGGGGGATCTCCTCGCGGTGATGAGCGCGGGGGCGTACGGCTTCACCATGTCCTCGAACTACAACACCCGTCCGCGCGCCGCCGAGGTGATGGTGTCCGGGGACCGGTTCGAAATCGTCCGGGTGCGGGAGACGGTACGGGAGCTGTATCGCGGCGAGCGGACCGCGTCGTTCCTCTCCCGCCGGCGCACTGGAAAAGGATGATCCCTTCCTCGATCCCCCGCGGTTCTGTTACGATATTCGCTGACCGAACGGAGAGGACGGGGCGATGACGCGGAAAGGGATTCCTTTTTCGAAGCTGAACGGGAGCGGCAACGACTTCCTCCTGATCGACGACCGCGGGGACGCGATGCGAGGCATCGACCGTCCCTCCTTCGCCGCGAAGGTGTGCGACCGGTCCCGGTCCATCGGCGCCGACGGGGTGATCGTGATCGAGCCGTCGCGTCGGGCGGACTTCCGGTGGGACTTCTACAACGCCGACGGATCCCGCGCCGAGATGTGCGGCAACGGGGGCCGGTGCGCGGCGCGCTTCGCCGCGACGCGCCGGATCACGGGCCGGGAAATGTCCTTCGAGACGCTCGCCGGGATCCTCCATGCTTCCGTGCGAGGGCCCCGCGTGAAGCTCCAGATGACGCGGCCCCGCAGGTTGGCGGTCGACCGGTCGCTGACGCTGGCGGGGAAGAAGTTCACCTACTCGTTTCTCGACACCGGCGTTCCCCACGCTGTCCTGTTCGTCCCCGACGTCTCGCGGACGGACGTGGTGGGAGTCGGACGCGGGATCCGGCGGCACAAGGCGTTCGCGCCCCGGGGGACCAACGTCGACTTCGTGCAGCCGGTCGGCGACGCCCTGCTGGTGCGCACCTACGAGCGAGGGGTCGAGGGCGAGACGCTGGCGTGCGGAACGGGGGCGGTCGCCGGCGCGATCCTGGCGGCGGTCCACGGTTTCGCGTCGCCGCCGGTGACCGTGCGGACCAGCGGCGGCGAAACGCTCATCATCCATTTCGATCCGAAGCGGAAGGATTTCGGGGAGGTCTACCTCGAAGGGGGCACCTCCTGGTCGTGTGACGGAAAGATCTTCGAAGAGGCGTATCGCTACTGAAAAGGGGGGACGAGCGAATGTTCCACGGGGCCATCGTCGCGACCATCACACCGTTCCGGAACGGCAAGCTGGACGCGTCCGCGCTGAAAAAACTGGTGGAGTTCCAGATCCGGAACGGGACCGACGGGATCGTTCCGTGCGGCACGACCGGGGAGCCCGCGACGCTCGTCTACGAGGAGCACGAGCGCGTGATCGACCTGGTGCTCGAAGCGGCGGCCGGGCGGGTGCCGGTCATCGCGGGAACAGGGTCGAACAGCACGAAGGAAGCCGTCCTGCTGACCCGCTACGCGAAGAGGGCGGGGGCGAACGGGGCGCTCGTCATCACCCCGTACTGCAACAAGCCGACCCAGGCGGGGCTGGTCGCACACTTCCGGGAGGTGGCCGCCTCCGCGGACCTCCCCCTCATCCTCTACAATGTCCCGTCCCGCACCGGGGTCAATATGACGGCGGAGACCGTGGCGCGCCTCTCGGAGGTGAAAACCATCGTCGGGGTGAAGGAGGCTTCCGGGAACCTCGCGCAGGTCTGCGACATCCTGAAGATGACTCCGAGGACCTTCTGCGTGCTGTCCGGAGACGACGGGCTCTACTTCCCGATGCTCGCCCTCGGCGCCAAGGGGGTCATCTCCGTCGTCTCCAACGTGGCTCCGAGGGAGATGGCCGACCTCTACGACGCCTTCGCCATGGGGGAGGTGGCGCGTGCGCGGGAGATCCACTTCCGCCTGTGGCCCCTGATGAAGGCGCTCTTCATCGAGACGAACCCTATCCCCGTCAAGACGGCGCTCGCCATGATGGGGAAGGTCCGGGAAGAGTTCCGGCTCCCGCTGTGCGGGATGTCCGACGCCAACCGGAAGGCCCTCGCGAAGGTCCTCTCCGACCTGAAGATCGCGTAGGAGGGCGGACTTGCCCGGCGTGGTCGTCTGCGGCGCGATGGGGCGGATGGGGAGGGCGATCCTCGGCATCCTGAAGGAGAGCCCCCACGGATTTTCCCTTTCCGGGGCGGTCGAGGCGGATGGGCACCCCCTTCTCTCGCAGGACGCCTTCGAGGCGGCCGGTGCCGGAAGGGCGGGGGTTCCCGTCACCGACGACTTCGCGAAGGCGGTCGCCGCCGCGGACGTGGCGATCGACTTCACGGGGGCCGACTCTTCGGCGCGCAACGCCGGGGCGGCCGCTTCCGCGGGAAAACCGATCGTCATCGGCAGCACGGGACTCGGTCCGGGACACATGGAGCGGATCCGGAGCGCGGCGGAGAAGGTGGCGATCGTCCAATCCCCCAACATGAGCGTCGGGGTGAACCTCATGTTCAAGGTCGCGGCCGACGTGGCGCGGGTGCTGGGGGAGGAGTACGACGTGGAGATCGTCGAGACGCACCACCGGTTCAAGAAGGACGCTCCCTCCGGGACGGCGGTTCGTCTCGCCGACGCGGTGGCGACCGCCCTCGGGCGGACGATGGAGGACGCGGGCGTGTACGGGCGACGGGGGATGGTCGGGGAGCGCACCCGCAAGGAGATCGGCGTCTTCGCCGTCCGCGCCGGGGACGTGGTGGGGGAGCACACGCTGATCTTCGGCGGAATCGGAGAGCGGTTCGAGATCACGCACCGGGCCCACAGCCGCGACACGTTCGCCCGCGGCGCCGTGCGGGCGGCCGCCTGGGTCCTCGGCAAGCCGCCGGGGCTCTACGACATGGCCGACGTCCTCGGTACCGGGAAATGAGGATTGCGCGGTTCGAATTCGAGGGCCGGGCGAGGTACGGCGTGGCCGACCCGGAGAGCGGGAAGGTCCGTGAGATCGCGGGGGAACCGTTCGGACGCATCGAGGCGACCGGCGTCGCGCGGCGGTTCGAAGAGGTCCGCCTTCTCGCCCCGGTGGTCCCCGGGAAGATCGTCGCGGTGGGCCTCAATTACAAGGACCACGCACGCGAGATGGGGAAGAAGATCCCCGAGGAGCCGCTCCTGTTTCTAAAGGCGCCTTCCGCGCTGAACGATCCGGGGGGGGAGATCGTTTACCCGTCACAGTCGCAGCGCGTGGATTACGAGGCCGAACTCGCGGTGGTGATCGGCCGGAAGGCGAAGAACGTGCGGGCGAAGGACGCGGCGGCCTTCATCCTCGGATACACCTGCGTCAACGACGTGACCGCGCGCGACCTCCAGGAGAAGGACGTGCAGTACACCCGCGCCAAGGGGTTCGACACGTTCTCCCCGCTGGGGCCGTGGATCGTGACCGATTTCGACCCGACCGAAGCGTCCGTTCGCTGCCTCGTGAACGGCGAGGTCCGCCAGGACGGAAACACGCGGGAGATGGGTGCATCCGTCTTCCGGCTGGTGGAGTTCATCTCCTCCGTCATGACGCTCTTCCCGGGGGACGTGATCGCGACCGGAACGCCTCCCGGCGTCGGGTCGCTCCGTGTGGGGGATGTCGTGACCGTCGAGGTGGGCGGGATCGGCGCCCTCACCAACCGGGTGGTCGCTTAGGGGGGACATTCCTGGTGAGGGGGGACATTCCTGGTTCTGACCCGGGACGGAGGGAAGGAGTGTCCTCTCACTGCGGGGAGGAGTGTCCTCCCCCAAGAGAAGCGGTTCTCCTCTTCGGAAGCAACCAGGGGAGGCGCGTCCGGCGGATCCGCGATGCCGTGGACCGGCTCTCCCGCGAAACGAAGCTGCTCGCCGTCTCCCGGATGTACGCCAGCGAGCCGTTCGGGCGGTCCCACCAGCCGTGGTTCCTCAACCTGGCGGTCCGGGCGGCGACGGGGCATTCCCCGTGGGGGCTGCTCGCGCTGGCGAAGCGGCTCGAGCGGGAGGCAGGCCGCCGCGGCGGCGCCCGGTGGGGTCCACGGACGCTGGACGTCGACATCCTCCTTCTGGGGGACGCGGTGATCGACCTTCCGGGGCTCGTGATTCCGCACGCGTCGATGGCACAGCGCCGTTTCTGTCTCCTGCCCGCCGCCGAAGTGGCCCCGGGCGCGGTTGTTCCCACGTACGGCCGCACCGTGACGCAGCTGTTGGACGCGTGCGAAGATCCTCTCGAGGTGATCGTATTATGAAGAAAAGCGGCATTCTCCTTCTGTTGGCTCTTGCGGCGGTCCTTTCGTTTTCCGGGTGCAAAAAGAAGGAGCCGCCCGCTCCGGTGGGGGAGGTGGAGCCGATCCGCCTGAACGCCGTTGCGGAGATCGAGAATTACAAGGAGATCCTGCGGAAGGATCCGAACAACCTGCAGGCGCTGATCGGCATCGGGAATCTCTACTTCGACACGAAGCAGGACCTCCTCGCGATCGAAAATTACCGGAAGGCGATCGCGCTCGACCCCACGAACACGAACGTGCGGACCGACATGGCGATCTGCTACCGCCGCAGCGGAAACCCCGGCCTGGCGATCGAGGAACTCAAGAAGGCGATCTCCACCACGCCGCGGCACGCGCAGTCCCGGTACAACCTCGGACTGATTCTTATCCATGACATGCAGGATGTCGAGGGTGGGATCAAGGCGTGGGAGGCGCTGCTCGAAAATGTGCCGGACTACCCGTATCGGGAAAACCTGAAGGCCGATATCGCGAGGATGCGCTCAATGCAGGGAGCCGGCAAGCAGGTGTACAAGTAGATTCGAAAAATATAGTCCATTCCTATCTTTTTGTTGACACGCGCACGCCGATCCAATATATCTAACGTTGTTTTGTTATGAAACTATTCTACCAGCCGGGGAGATTTCCATGGTCCGCCGAGACAAGTCGAACTACATCATCCAGTCGGTCGCTCACGCCCTCGATGTCCTTGAGGAGTTCCGGGACGAAACGGAGGAGCTGGGGGTCACGGAGCTCAGCAAGAAGCTGAAACTCCATAAAAACAACGTCTTCCGTATCCTCGCCACGCTCCAGTCGCGCAACTACATCGAGCAGAACCGCGCCAACGACAATTACCGCCTCGGGATCAAGTGCCTCGAGCTGGGCCAGACCTTCATTCATCAGCGCGGGCTGCTGAAACAAGCAAGGCCGATACTGCAGGCTCTCGCCGAGGCCACGGGGGAGACGAGCTACATCTCCATCCTTCGGGGGAACGAGGTGATCTATCTCGACGCGGTGGAGACCTCCTCTACGGTCCGCGTCATCTCCCGTGTCGGCCTGCACATGCCGATCCACGCCACCGCCGCTGGGAAGGCCTTGGTCTCCCATGACTCCGACGAAGAGTTGCGGAAGCTGTTGCCCGGCGAGCTTCCCCGCTTCGCGAAGGCAACCCGGACCGACGTCGACGATCTCATCAAGGAGGTCGCGTCCGTCCGGGAACTGGGGTACGCCACCGATCTCGAGGAATTCGAGGAGGGACTGCGCTGCATCGGCGCCCCCGTGCGCGACTACACCCGCAAGGTGGTCGGGGCGGTCAGCGTCTCCGGTCCGGCGCACCGGCTTTCCGACGAGAGGATCGCCGCCGTGATCGGCCCGGAGCTCGACCGGGCGGGAAAGACCCTCTCCACGCGCCTCGGTTTCCGGGATTAGCGGTCCCTTTCGCCGGGGCTTCCTCGCCTTGACATGCCCATGGAGGGCATGTACCTTTCTCGGTGAATGGGGATTCATTCACGTGGGGAGGGTGCGATGGCGAGGAGGGGACCGAACAATGGCGGGGAAAAGCGGGACCGGATCCTTCGCGCCGCCGTAAAGATCTTCTCCCGGAAAGGGTTCTTCAACTCCAAGGTGTCCGAGATCGCCCGGGCCGCCGAAGTCGCGGACGGGACCATCTACCTCTACTTCAGGAACAAGGACGACCTGCTGATCTCCCTGTTCGAAGAGAAGATGGGGGAGGTGGTGGCGGACGTGCGCCGGCGGATCGCGGTCGGCGGGAACGCCCTCGAAAAGCTGAGGATCTTCATCGAAAACCACATGGATCTCATAGAGCGCGAATCCGGGCTCGTCGAGGTCATCCAGGTGGAGCTGCGGCAGAGCACCAAGTTCCTGAAGGACTACACGCCGGTGAAGTTCTTCGAGTACCTCGAGGTCATCAGCGACATCCTCGAGGAGGGAAAGCGGGAGGGGGTCCTCCGTCCCGACTTGAATGTCAGCGTCGCGCGTCGCGCCATCTTCGGCGCCTTGGACGAGTTGTCCATCACGTACATCCTTTCGAGAAAACCGAAGTATCATCCGACCGTGACCGCCGCCGAGCTGTGCCGGCTCCTGCTGGAGGGGTTGTGTGTTCCCGGGGCGGCCGCCGGGAAGGGCTGAGGGCATGGTGTGCTTCGATCCGACGCCGGAGCAGGAGGCGCTCCGGGAGATGGCCCACAAGTTCGCGGCCAACGAGATCCGGCCGCGGGCGGGGGAGTGGGACCGGGACGGGTTCTTCCCGCTGGAATTGTTCCGGAATGCGTTCGACCTCGGGCTGATGACGGGGTTCATCCCCGAAATCTACGGGGGGCAGGGGCTGACGATGCTCGAGACGTGCATCCTCGAGGAGGAGATCTCCTGGGGGTGCTCGGGCGTCGCCACTTCGATGAACACCAACGCCCTCGCGCTGGGGCCGATCCTCCTGGCCGGCACCGGGGAGCAGAAGCGGGCGTTCGTCCAGCCGTTCGCGACGGAATTCCGGTTCGCCTCCTTCTGCCTGACCGAGCCGGGAGCGGGCTCGGACGCCGGCGGGATCGCCACGACGGCTCGCCGGGACGGCGACGGATACGTGCTGAACGGCAGGAAATGCTTCATCACGAACGGCGCACACGCCTCCCAGTACACCGTGTTCGCGTCGACCGACCGGTCCCGGGGGCACAGGGGTTTGTCGGCCTTCGTCGTTCCGCGGGAGACGCCCGGGATCTCCCCGGGGAAGAAGGAGGACAAGATGGGGCAGCGCGCTTCCGAGACGTCCGACGTCCTCTTCGAGGATGTCCGCGTTCCCGAAGCCAACCTGCTGGGGGCCGAGGGGGAGGGGTTCAAGATCGCCATGCGGACGATCGACTACGCGCGTGCGGGAGTGGCCGCGATGGCGGTGGGCGTCGCCCGGGCGGCATATGAGCACGCGGCGGAGTACGGACGGCAACGGGTCCAGTTCGGTCAGCCGATCGCGATGAACCAGGCGATCTATTTTCTGCTTGCGGACATGGCGACCGACATCGAAGCGGCCCGGCTATTGACGTGGAAGGCGGCGTGGCTTGCGGACCAGGGGAAGCGGAACACGAAGGAGTCGTCCTTCGCCAAGGCGTTCGCGGCCGACCTCGCGATGCGCGCAACCACCGACGCGGTCCAGATCTTCGGCGGATACGGCTACATGAAGGATTACCCCGTGGAGAAACTGATGCGGGACGCGAAGCTCCTGCAGATCTTCGAGGGGACCAGCCAAATCCAGCGGATGGTCATCGCGAAGGAAACCTTGATGCGCTGAACACCGCTACCCGTCGCCGCGGGCCAGCGCGAGCAGCCCCTCCGCCGCCTCCCCGAGCTCACGCCGTCCCGGCAGGCCCGCGAGGAACCGCTCCGGAATTCCCGACTCCCCGATGTACGCGCCGCACAGCGCGCCCGCCATGGCGGCGACGGCACGGGCGTCCCCTCCATGGCGGACCGCGGGAACGACCACCTCCGCGAAATCTCCCGGCGAACGAAGGAAGCATCCGAAGGCGAAGGGGATCCCCTCGTGCGCCGCCGTGCCGTTCCCGAGCGCCTCCTGCATCTCCTGGACGGGGGCGCGCCGCAGGAGGAGGGCGGGGAGCTCCGCCCCCAGCTTTCTTCCCACCGTCGTGGCGGATCTCCCGATGCGCGGCCGGGCCCCCCGTTCGGGCTCGATCCCGGCGACGACGGGGGAGAGCGCCCGGGGGAAGGAGATCACGTCGAGCGAGGACGCGGGGGTGTGAAGGATTCTCGCGACCGCGCACGCCTGGGCGATCGCTCCCGCGATGGCCGTCGGGTGGGTGTGGGTCAGGGAGACGAGGATCCCGGCCTCCAGCTTGAGTCTCCGGAAGTTCCCGGCACGGAGCAACGCAAGGGGGAGGACAAGGACGGCGGGCATGCTCTCCGGGGCGTTTTCACCGGCTTCGTGCCAGGGGAGACCGCGCTCGAGGAGGTTGCGCGCGAACCCCGAGAGGCCCGGAGGGTCGTCCCGACGGCCCGCGCGGGCGATCGCATCGGCCGACCTCTCCGGGTCGAGGACCCCGTCCGGCAGGAAGGACCTGGCGACCGACAGCAGGAGGGAGTCGTGGTGGGCCGCGGCCCGGCGGGCGGACGCGACGACCGGCAGGGCGTCCAGCTCCCCGAACAGTTCCTGGACGTCCCTCGGGGTCAGCCCCTGCGTGACGGTTCCGAGAACCTCGCCGACCGCGGAACCCAGCAGGGCGCCCCGGAAGCGGTCCCGGTAGTCGATCCCGTCCACGAAATCGAACGTGAGGTTTTCGCCACGGGAGAGGAACGGGGGGATCCGGTTCTTACGGACGAGGAACTGGTAGATCGCCTCGGGCTCTCCGGCGAACAGCAGCGGCTGCTCCGCCTGGCGGCCGGCGCTCCGGAGGACCTTCTGCTCCGCGATTCGCGCCAGCGCCTCGACCATCTCCCAGAAATCCTCGTTGCCGGAAACCGGGATTCTCTGAAGGGAGGCGCGGAGGCGGGAGAGGATCTCTCCGGGTTCCTCCAGCGGCGTGGAAGACGGTTCGTTTTCCTGCCGGGACCGCTCGGGGGGGTACGACGGGACCGGATCCGCCGGAGACTCCGGGTTCCCGGCGCCCGCCTGTGCGGGGGAGGGGAGGGAAGGATCGGTGGCCCCGGAAGAGATCGGAAGGTAATCCCCGTAGTGCATTCCGCAGATTTTCCGGACTTGGCTGGAAGAAAATTGCATCGATCCAAGGATCCGGAACAAGGTTTCCGGCCTTGGGATATGGCCGCCGTAGACGACCTGCCGCAATACCTCGTAACTCAGGCCAAGACCCTGACGGTCGGCGTGGAACTTCCGGAGAGAGGGATACCCCAATGTTTTCAAGCGTTTCGTCAGCAGAGTCGAGAGGATGGTCCCGGTTTGGGAGTCCATGGCCACCGTCCTCCCTTTCTTGCGGTATCCGTAATTTCCCGTTCCGGCAAGTGTCATTGTATGACAACAAGGAAAGTTGGAAAAGAAAAAAGGGAAGTGGCCGTTCGGCAACTTCCCTTGTAATCTCCGGCGCTGGGGGAATCAATGCACCGTTACATCGACTCCGCGACCAGCTCCGCGATGTCTTTCGCCTGCACCGAATCGTCGAGATTGTTGTACTTGATCGCGTCGTCGAACATGATGAGGCAGTAGGGGCACGCCGACCCGACGGCGTTCGCGCCCGTGGCCATCGCCTGCTCGAAGCGAAGGTGGTTGATCCGCTTTCCCGGGGACTCCATCCACATCCCCCCGCCGCCGGCGCCGCAGCAGAACCCTTCTTCGCGATTCTTCTCCATTTCGTTGATCGCGACACCGGGGATGGCGGCAAGGGCCTCCCGGGGAGCGTCGTAGATGTCGTTGTGCCGGCCGAGATAGCACGAGTCGTGGAAGGCGAGCGCCACGTTGTTCGCCTTCCGGGGGGAGAGCTTTCCCTGGGCGATCAGGTCGCGGAGCAGGACGGAGTGGTGGACGACCTCGACGTTCACCCCGAACTGGGGGTACTCGTTCCGGAAGGTGTTGAAACAGTGGGGACACTGCGTGATGACCTTCTTCACCTTGTAGCCGGCGAACACCTCTTTCACCATCTCCACCATCCCGAGCTGGAAGAGCCCTTCCTCGCCCATCCGGCGGGCCGATTCCCCGCAGCACATCTCCTCGAGCCCGAGCGTGGCGTAGCTCACCCCGGCCCGGTCGAGAAGGGAGACGACGGCCCGGGTGACCTTCTGGTTGCGCGGGTCGTACGCCCCCGCGCAGCCGACCCAGTACAGGTACTCGAATTCCTTCTTCTCCGCGGCGAAGGGGACGT
>Ga0334722_10001108_pt1 | contig 35237 bp, 47 predicted proteins | sample C3_bottom_MG_FD_207210 | JGI IMG/M metagenome (GOLD analysis project Ga0334722, IMG submission 207210) | Sediment microbial communities from Yellowstone Lake, YNP, Wyoming, USA - C3_bottom | ecosystem: Environmental > Aquatic > Freshwater > Lake > Sediment | place: USA: Wyoming | collected... | reverse complement strand
TCAATTTCAAACCAAAATTACTCACATCATGCGAGACATGAATTCTCTTCTGAAATTGAGTCTGGGTAGGAAGGGGCAATTTCAAAAACAAATTGAGTCCGACCAATTTGCTTTTCAAATTCATGAAAGGTCGGGGTCTACCGGACCCCTTTTTAGTTGGGGTCATTTTTTCTAAAAAACCGATGCATAAATGATTTACCACAATTAGCCTCGTGGGCCTCGCACTGAATTCTGTTTGAAAATTCCTTCGCGCATTTCTCACACGTCCAAAAGAGATCGTCACCGGGATCGACAAGCATAACCGGCCATCGGCATCTGCACATAGGGCAGCGATGAGACCCGCACGAGGCGGATTCGATCAGACATTCAATATGAAAACTTTTGTCGCATCCCTGACACGTTGCTGTAAGCGAGGGGCGCGTGCGTTTGATATTGTCCAAGCAGATTGGACACTCCATGCGTTACAAGGCCACCGAGACTTTACTTGACTCGCTCGTAAACCTCCCACTTGAGACAAAATGGCGTCTTGCGTTCGCGGCTAGGCACGGGAGACCGGCCACCGAACTGCCACATCCACGCACCAGTAAGGTGGTAGAGCCACTTATGGATCGCGTAAGGGTCGGTGAGAAACATGAAGGGTGCATATACCACCTTCCTAAGGGTGTCGAAGGATACTGAAAAGTTTCCAAAGTGATTAGGGTTCATAATTGAAATATAACGATAGTCCTCGGTCTGGTCCGAATCGTGCACGCGCTTGAAAGAGGGTCCAGACACCGCGAGCATCTGATCGAGGACGGGATAGCGTCCCGAATAGTGCCGATCAATGAGGTAGCCGTACGCCAACTCGGTGAAACTCTTGGTCGACAGAGTCCACTTCTCATGGCTATTGATCACTGTTATCATCACCTTGCCACACTTGGTGTCCGGCTTCATGGCCAGACGCGCTTGTTCGAAAATGCTAGCATAAGCCTCGTCAGCCTGCTCCGGTGACCAACTCACCTTGGCCATGTGCTCAACGGAGCCAAGGAGACTGACCGCATCGAATTTACCATACAAATCAGAGGGGATCTTACGAGCATCGGCGATGCGAACCTCGAGACCTTGCTTACTGCAATGATCACGATGGTTCTGGCTAAGGGTCGCACCGACCGACTCGACACCTCGGGACTTTAGGAACGCCATCCACTGCCCATAACCGCAGCCCAGATCGAGCACCTTCATGCCTGGCTCCAAACTCATGAGCTCGTAAATTCGTTCATATTTCTGTTTGAGAGAAACCTCAGAGCTCACCGACCAATCGTCGCCCTTGAAATATCCCTCGGTGAGGTCCGCATTCTTCAGCCAATCACCCTTCTTGGGCAAGTATTCATCAAACCACTGATACGAACAATCGACGCGCTCCTCATCAGAAAGGATGTGGAGACGCCCTATGGAGTGCAAGGCCTCGTATACTAGGAAAATGGTCATGTAAACAAGAGGCCAGTAGTCGGTCGAGACCGCCTGACTCAGACCTATCATTCCATACATTGCAATGAAGTTAAAAGGCTGAATGTAGAATTTAAACTTGGAAGCCATCCACGTGGCGATGAGGGGACCGAGGGTGAGGATTGACGCCATTGAGCAATATACGTCACGCACCTTTATGCCCTTTTGGCGTATAGGTATATTTTCCGCATCCACCACCACTGCATGATATACAACGAGCTGAGTATAGGCCACAAAGGGTAAACGACCGATGTAGATACACCACCTCCCGGAGCGTCATAGAGCTTCTTCATGAGCCAAGTCCCGCCGACTATTCTTGATATGAAAAACGATACGGCAAAAGCCGTCTTGGTCAGGACCGTCTTGTGCTTTTGAGCCAGGGCGAGTGCCGGGTTAGATAGACCGAAGATGAACAGGGTCATTGATATACCAACTTGACACGGCCAAGCGAAATATAGATATCCCAAAGTCAAGACGTGGTGGAACCACTTATTTAGATCGAAAATGAGGCGACTCAAGTAATACAGGACTTCGTATCTTGTATGGACAGACACCCATAGTGGCGCCGGTACATCAGTCACATAGAAGTTCTCATAGTTGCGCCAGGCTAGGTAACCTAGGAAACACCCAACTACATCTATCAAAAACTCACGGTATTCGTAGCACACGAACATCCCATCTGTCATAGCCTTTTCGGCCTCGGGTCCCCAGTACACGGTCGCCATTGGTATCTTGACGTGAATTTCTTTTAAATAAACGAACTAGTCCATGATTTGGTAATACCATGGACTGGCACACGATGGATGGGATTTCCATGATCCCTGGATTCTTCTGGACAAATTACTTGGCGTGGCAGAGTGACGATTTCATATACAGAATTGCAGTACTCGCGTGGGGATGGTGCTGCATGTGCAGCATGTGCTATCACTTTAGCGGGGACGATCCCAAGTTGCTCAAGTATGACCTGAGATCCCAGTGGGTGAGTCAAGCTGTGCTGACGCTCGAGACGCCCCAATCTTCGTGGCCAATCGTCGTCGGCGGCCTCTTGCCCGTCGGTGATAACACGCGGATGGTACTGAACGGCATAGGCGCCTTCCATTTCTCTGCACACAAACCCCTCGCTCAACTGTTTTTCGGTTTGGCGTTCGCTTCTTACTTTCTTCAATTTCCGACCAAAAAGAAATGGCTCCATTCCGTGTTCCATATGTTACTTCACGCAGCTGGTATAGTGGTGGCGATTGACCCGGTCAAAAAGTACACGAGTCCTGTAGCCGCCTTTTGGGCTTGGCCGGTGTGGCTCTTGGGAGCTTGGGCGTTGGCGCCGCCTAAAGAAAAAGCGCCAAAGTAATAGTATGTCTGAGCACGCACTCACATCCGATGTGAACCTTAAAATAGGTCACTGTACGACGCTCTTGGCGGGTCTCGCCGACGAGTCTATTCGGGCGTTCTACCTAGACCCTCCGTTTGATAGTGACCGCGTGTACACACTAAACGCCGACAGCACCATCGGGTTCAGCGACAAGTGGACCGGTGACGCCTATGAACGTTTCATAACCGGCGTCATCGATGCGTGCTACCCAAAACTCGCCAAGGACGGGACCCTCTTTTTTCACATCAGTGCCGAGTGCATGTTCGTACCGGAGAAGATCCTGCGCGCCAAGTTCAAACACGTCACACCCATCTTCTGGAAGAGGTGCCGTTCCAAGAATAACGTCAAGAACAAGCTCGGTGCGACTATCGATATTATATTCAAGTGCAGTAAGGTCGTCAAGCCTCTGTTCAACGTGGTCCATCAAGACAAGGATGAAAAGTACCTTGAAAATTCATTCAAAAATAAGGACCAGCGTGGGAACTACGCCCTTGGTCACATTGTGACCGAGTCTACGAAAAAGGGTCACAAGTACGAGTTCACTATTGAGGGTCGGACGTTCGCACCCAAGGCGGGATGGCGGATCCCTCTGGCCGATCTGGAGGCACTTGCGGCTGATGGCCGTCTCCACGTGCCCAAGGGAGCCAAAGCGAACCTGTACAAGAAGATTTACCTCGAAGAGAATCCGGGCAAAGCGTGCACAGACTTGTGGGACGATATACACTCGATCGGACAGGGAAGTGAAGAGCGCAAGTACCCTACGGCCAAACCCGTTAAACTCCTCGAACGGATAATAGCCATCGCAAGCAACCCCGGTGACGTGGTGTGTGACCCTATGTGTGGGAGTGGGACGACGGGGGCGGCCGCTGCGCTTTTAGGACGAAAATGCATACTGTTCGATTGCAATCAGGACGTAGTCCCTATAGTCAAGTCCAGGTTTCCCGAACCGGCTCGTGTAGCTTCCGAATGAACTCATCGACGCCGTCTTGCTGCACCTTGAAGCACGGTACTGATCCTTTAGGGCCAAAAAATGCCCATAGGCCGTTGTTCGACACGAGCCGGAGACGGAGGCTCGTATCCACCTCTTTCCCATGAACGCACCGCCTCCAAACCTGCCCACTCGTCACCCCACGACCGAATTTCAAAAAGTAATTCCAGTGCTCGTTTTTCGTGGCGAGCTCAGGGGTGCTTTCTTGAGTTCGAGCCAAAATGTATTCACCAGTGACCACGTTATTCACTATGAGGTATTCGGGGTTCTTTTCATAACAGCTCCTTAGAACAGATCGAATAAAAGCATCGTCATTCTCGAGAGACTTGAGGGCTTGTGAAAATATATCGTTGAAAGAATCTCTAAAGGGCTCAGCCTCTTCCCTGGTCTTGGGATATGGGACGCAACCCGCCTTGAACCGCTTGAGCTCCTCCTTTAGTGAGGATGGAACACCCTCTATACGGGTGATGTTCGTCCAATCGAACGTGCCTTTCGTGTGATTCTTGATAGAAATTGTGATTTCAGCACCACAATTTCCATCAGGTTTTATGACCCGCGCATCAACTTTCGTCCTGGTCCCACCAACCTGCACCAGGGTGTGTCCTGGTGGGACGAGCGCGGCCCGAATAGCGACGCTCCGTCTGTTTATAAAGTCTACGGTCGCGTGCTCGTTCGCCACACCATTACGGTGCGAGCTCCCGTCAGTCAGATATACCATTTTGGTTCCAACTTCACTTGGGCGCCCGTGACCCGGTAGAGACACGTTTTTTAGAAGGATACGGGAGGGGTCGCCAGGCGCTCCACCAGCGCGAACAGGGCGGCGCAGTTTTCCGCGGTGTCGGTGCGGTATGAGCTGACGATGACCTCATCCAAGTCCTCGTCGTCACCGTCGGCCATATAGCTGCGAGCCAGTTTGATGGCCAGGTCCCTCAGTTTGGTGCGGTTCACAGCATCCGTCAGGTCACGGATGCGGTCAACCTCGGCGAGGGCCTTATCAGCCAGGTCCACATAGTAGAGCTGGGTAGGGGTGGCGTAGCCGCAGTAGAAGGCTTCGTAGGCATATGTGATGGCGGCCATTGTGTTTGTTGGGGGACTTGACCGTGTCGTCACGGGTACCTGTCTCGCACATCACACGTTTTTACCGGAGAGGTCGGGGGTTCAAGCCCAGATAGTATCCTAGCATCGTATTTATTCCGAAAATTCGGTGGACAAAGACCCCGAGCAGGATCCAGAGTAGGATCCAACTGACCCACTGCTGACGGGTCTGGAAGTGAAACCACCGACCTATGACGTAAGCGCCCAGGAGTGAAGTTATCCAGTCTAAAATAGACATGCCTAGAATTTTAGGTTCGCGAAGGGTATTGAGATCCATTACTTATTTTAGTTAGATATAATAATGAAGCAGATTTTGCTACTCGGCCTGCTTCTATGCATCATATTTGCTATAATCATTTTTATAAATTACAATAGGTCTAAAATTGCTATATGTTCCTTATCGGACAGGCCGCAGTACACCAAGTACTCATGGAAGGTTATGGAAGATTACTGTTCGAAGCACGGATACGATTTCGTAACTGAAAATCGTAGTCTGGATGCGGACCGACACACGGCCTGGTCCAAGATCCTCCTCATGGAGCGAGTATTAGCCAAGGATTACGATATAGTCATATGGATAGATGACGATATCATTATTACAGAGAAATCACAGTCGGTCGATGCCGTCTTTAGAGACTTTATTAATTCTAACAAGAAATTGGCCGTGGCAAAAGACACCATGGGTGAGATGGCCAATACGGGCATCATATGCGTGAAAAAGGAAGGTGGTTCCCTTCTGAGGCGGCTCTATGATGATGGAATTACTAATGAAAATAGATGGGAACAGTTATGGGATCAGACGGCGTTCAACGCCATGTACAATGATATCAAAGATGATGTGCACCTTTATGAACCGGGTACCATACAGGGATTTTACCGTAGTGACGATGATCCCCCTGAATTCAAGTGGAAAAAGGGCGTATGGACTGCGCATATGGCTGGATGCCCAGAGAAGGAGCGAGTAGAGAGGATGCAGAGTCTTATACAAACTCAAAATTTGTATTGAAAGTTGGCGTCGCACAATTCGTCCACCGACTCGAAACCTTACTGAGCGTCAGATTCACATGGCCTCTGAATTCGTTCACAGAATCGACAAAAGTCTGAAGATCACCCGTCCGGTCCAACGCCTGGAACAAGTCGGTCAGGACAGCCATCACCATTTCACACACCTGACGGATATCATCCTTGCGCTGCCGAGCCTTGTCGCGCTGCTGAATTTTCTTTTTGAATTCTTCATCGGGCAAATCTCCAATCATATACTTGATCCGCAAGTCGCGGTTATTGTTCTGGACGTCCGCGGTATACCTAGGAATCAGGACGTGATTCGTGTGACCGATGGACCGGTGAGCCGCAGAGATCAAGTTGTACCAGGGCGACTGGCGGAGCTTGAACCTTACAGCCATATCGTGCCATGCCGGGAGGCCCCCACACGGCACGTCACCTGGAGCGCGCGGCAAGTGCCCTTGACGACGCATGTAGTCGTAGTAGTGAGGGTTGTGAATTGTACCCGTCTCGATGGTGCCTCGTCGCCAGCTGAAGGCGGTGTGGCACTGCGTACAGAACATCTGGTCACACCCGTCAATCTTGAAAATCATCGCAGCGCACTTGGGGCAGTTGCGAGAATCGCGCTCGAGCATCTTGGCCGTCTCGAGGCTGTCTGGGTTGCACGTGTGCTCGGCTTCGCGGTCAGCGCCGCGACCCTCGTGACAGTCGGGACAGGTCCACATCTCACACAGACCGCACTTCCACGCAGTGCTCAGGAACCCCTTGCAGTCCGTGTAAGGGCAAGCCCGGACAAACTGTCGGCGCTGAACAGTGAGCTCACCGTACATGCGACTTATCAAAAAGTCGCGCTGCCACTCCAAAAACTGGACGTCGAGCCGAAGAGAGTTGGCCACCTTTTGCTCGTCAAACACCATGGCCATGTACTTGATACGGTCATCAATTTCGGCACGAGAATTGTTTTCAAAGTTTAGGCGGTTGACTTTTCGGGCTGAAATGTCGATTTCGACTTTACAGTCGACAATCTGCTTGTTAATTTTTCGAACCCGGACTTCCAGCTCGACATAGGGCTGTGTGGCGGGCATGAGGCTCCGCTCCCGGTCAAAGAGGAGCTCTTCACGACGGTGTTTGTAAGTCCGAGTCACGAATTTGTTTGTGAAATTAGCGTGGAGGATCTCACGGTCCCATCCCTTTTTACACGCCATGCAGTGAGCATCCTGGACCGTATCACACAGGTACCGCTCAGAGCACGTGGTGCACGCCTGAAACGGGCAGTACGGACACGTAACCACCCTACGATCCGACCTGTTCAATCTTTCACAACAGACTTCGCAGGTCGGCATGACTTTTCCTTACTATCTACGGGCACAGAGCTTTTATGTGTGACCACCGGGCGCAAGTGCGGGGGGACGTAGGTGACTTTGATGCCGTGTTTGGTCACGGGCATCTCATCGGGAGGGTCGTCATCAGTCATATCAGCCCAACGAGGTTTGTGCATTACAAATTTAGGTCATTTTCTTTTTAACCGCCTTGATGGCCTTGGCTGCCCTCGGTTTGGGCGTCGGCTTGTTGATTGAGGGCCAGCGCGCAAAGATGAGATCGAGCGCCTCTTGACGCGCGTCAACTGTAGACGCCATGTACGCGTCGCGTGCAATCACCTTGCTAATCACCCCCTCTGCATAGCCAGCTTTGCGCAGAGCAGCGACGTGCTCATCGATGGGTGGACGGTGCTCCTTGTGTCGCTCGAAGAGCTTGGAGATGTGCTCCAGGTCGAGAGTGGGTGGAGTTTTCACGACGACCGGCACCCGTGGAGGGTTCTGTTCGAAAAACGCAGCGACCCGCGCCAGGTACGCCTCGGGGTCCGTCTGAAAGCGCGCAGCGAATTCGTAGTCGTGCGATGGAGTCCAGACGGTCGGACGCGGTTGCAGGTGGTCGGTCCCACGGTGCATCTTGGTGACTATGTCGCCGAGCACACCAGGGGTGCCTGTAGGGATACGACGGGGCGGGCCGCACGCGCCGCGGAGGGTGCGAGGGCGGGGGTTGGGGCGCTTGAACATCTCGAGTTTGGTTTGGAGTTGTCACAGGCAAAAACACCGTGACCCGGACACGACACGATTTTCTTCGTGTGTAGTAGATGACGCCTGTCGAGTTAATAATAAAAGCGCTTCATTTCCTCCTGGTCGTGTTCATAATTGGCACACCGTTCTTTGGTGATGCATATTTGCAGTCCATGCACATGCTTGTGGTGCCGTTTATCATGATGCATTGGGCCACAAATCAGTCAGTCTGTGCACTGACGGAAATGGAGAAGCTGCTCACGGGCAAGGAGTGTGATGACGAGACTTTTTTCGGCAAGGTGGTCGGGCCAGTCTATAAGTTTAATACGCAGAGGGACGAGAACTTCTTCCTATGGACGGTGCTGATTGTGTTGTGGTCGGTAACCGTATTCAAATTACACACTACTGGGTTCGCCTATTTGAAGCATGAGGTTTCCGTTCTGCGCGAGCGCTTCGCCTAGTCGTCATCCTCCTCGAACTCCTCCTCCCCCAGATCGCCGTCGTCGTCGTCGCGGACCTCGGGGATGGCGGCGAGCTCAGCCGCGAGCTCCTCGTCTTCGCCCTCGTCCTCCTCGTACTCCTCGAGCATCGCAGCCAGGCGGTCATCCACACTCGGCACCTTGATCGGGCCGGCAGCAGGCGCGGTGAACTTGGGCACCACCTCGAACTTCTGGGGAGCCGCAACCATCGGGTTGCCGTGAGACTCGCACAGCTCGCAGTCGGCGTGGATCTCAGCGTCCATCACGTGCGTGTGCACCGGGTCGGGGCCCTTCTTGGGCGCCTTGGGCGCCTTCTTGGGCGCCGCCCCCCCCACCGGCGCCGCCTCACCCATCGACTGCTTGAGGTGGCGCTTGCAGAACACCTCACCCTTCATCGCACTGAATTTGCAGGGCTCCTTCTTGGAGGTGGCGGCAGTGCAGCACTGCTTGACCTTGGGGGCCTTGGGAGCCTTGGGAGCCTTTGCCGGTACGGTGCCCTCGGTCACCTCGAGGACAGTCACCGACTTGGGCTCGCGCTTGGTGTACTTGCGCGGCACCTTGATAGCCATAGCGGCCGTCTCGAGGTACTTGGTGTTAAGCTCCTCGAAGTTCAGGTTATAGTCCTGAGCGACCCGCAGGACAAACTGGCGGTCGCGCTCAGCAACCAGGGCGTCGATCGCAAGGGCGAAGGTGGAGGAAGCCATGTGTGTTTTTGGTTGGTTTTGAGGTTGGTTTTGGAAAGGCTGGCTCGCACAACACACGATTTTGTGGGTGCTGTGTGAGAGCAGGTTTGGCTTTGGGTGACTTGACTTGGGGCTGGCTGGGCCCTAAGCCGGACAGGACACATTTTTTCATCGAAATGTGCCCTCGCGGACCCATACGTTGCATAGGTATTTCGTACCATTTTTCACAGGCATACCCCCATGGAGGGCCGAGGGGTGGCACCGACAGTCGTCTCGACCTAGGGGTCTGAAGAAAATCCCCCCACCGGGTGGCGCTTTGAGCTTCAAATCCGCATCTGGAAATGCAGTCCAGCCTTCTTCATAGTCATCGTTCAGGTACACGAGTAAAGTGCCCACGCGCTGACCCCCTTCATCTTCAAATTTAATACAGTGCTCATTATCCTCACAACATGCATCATGGTGAGGCTTGTAGTACGTACCGGGTTTGTATCTGACGACCTGAATGTCTTCGCAATTTTCAAAAGGCATTCCGGTCAGCTCACGCGCCTTGTCTAGAATTTTGCGAGACAAATCATGGTCTCTGGAGAGCCATGCCGTCTCACTCGTTCGCGTGTCGTCCACGGCATCGGCCGCCACCAGCGTACTCCGCGCAAACTTGGGCTCGGCAAAGTCTATGATCGCCTTGCACTCTTCGGGTGTGAGAATCCGACCCACCTCCACGGGAGGGTCCCATACGGCCGTCTTGTCCGTGAACCCCCTGGCCTTTCGCCAAGGCAAATTCCAAAACCAAATTGCGAAGAGGACTCCGAGCAAGACGGCGACCACCACCGAAATGTACATTCCTACAAGGGGCCTATTTTATTTTTCGAAGAGCCTTGTTCACTACCCGGCCATTCTTCACGGCCGCCTTGGCGTTCTTCCGGTAGACATTCTCGATGAGAGGGACCGCCTTGCGCGCCACGTTCGTCAGGTTCTTGTAGTACTTTTTGCGGGACCCTACAATCTTGAGTAGACCTGCGACCCGCTCGGTGTCCTTGAGGCCCTTCTCCTTCACCTTTCCCTTGATCGGATTTCTTTGTGAAATTAGACCCCCGTGAATAAAGGAGCCCGACAGAAGCGCCAGAGAATCCTTGAGTTGGTACCGGAGGCGCTGGATCGGGATACCAATTTTGTACGAAAAAGGAAGGTGGAGCATCTGACGGCTCGCACCTGGATAGACGGCCAAAGCGGTGTCGACCAGGTCTATGACTTCGTTCCGCCCAGTCACAACCTGGTACGTAATAACCTGATAGACCCGACGGCCCGTTCCAGGAACCTGCATACGTGGGTTGTCGTACGGAGACCGTGTGAAGTCGGTCACCTTGAGCCGGGCGTTTATACCCTCATAATTTCTGTTGAGATATCGGATGAAAGCCGACAGGTGGGCCGTCATGATCCGGCGCATGCTGAAAACGTACGAAGACACTTGAGCTTCAGACCGGAGCTTGTGTGGCACGGCGAATGTAAAGTCGAAATCGGACGTCCGTCGGATGAATGGAGCCAGCTTTTGCTTTCGGGCCTGCATGTACAGACGGACCGCCATACCGCCGGTGCAAAACGGTACGAGGCCACCCCCATAGGGCCGGGTCAGTCGGGTCGTGCCCTTGCAAAAGTCCATGAAGATGCGCGGGACGGCCCACTTGAACGACCGGTGCGTCACGACAGGCATCCGCGTGTCCTTGCCGACGATGCGCTCGATGCACTGGTACGCGTTGTTGAGCATAATTTCAGAATGAAATGTACCCGAATGAAATATGGACTTTTTCTTGGCGGCGTAGTAGCCGTCATAGCCTTCTGGTGCGAGGAATTCCCGAGTCAAATTACTAAAGGCGAGCTTGTTCAGCTCCTTGTAACTCAGGCGCTGACCGCGGCGCGTGTCGGTGTTCTTGGGAAGGGGCCCGGCATTTTTGATTCCGAAAAGGAGCTTGGCGGCCCGAGACTGGGCACCGACCGTCGTCCCTGTTCCTAGCGCGGTCCTCAGAAGGTGCTTGGTCTCTTCAGAGATCGGGTACTTGCTCTTGATGAGGCGGTCGATGTTCTTATGTGAAAGGTCGAAGAGCCGTAGGGTCTTCTTGACCCGGTACTTGCACACCTTGCCGTAGTTTTTGGCGAGGGCGACGCTGTCCGTGAGGTAAAATGCACGGGTATCTCTGAGGAGGACCTGACACCCGACGCGTTCGAGACCCTTGTAAAGGGTTTTGCCCGTAGGTAAAATGGTCTCGGAGAACACCATTACTACTAATGTAGACTCAAGAATTTTTTGTTGGTTAATTTAAATGGCTAATCGGTACGTTGGCCTCCTCATGAACTCGCGGACTCAAGCTCACGCATTCCACCTGACGACCCCTTCCTTCGCGGAGCACAAGGCGCTTCAGGCGTACTACGAAGGTATCATCCCTTTGTTGGATTCGTGGGCCGAGGCGTACATGGGCAAGTACGGTCGGCTCAAGAAAATCACAGTCAACAAGCGGGTCGCCAAGGATCCGCGCAAGGCCCGTCTGTACTTCAAGTACCTTTTGGCCAAGGTCCGGGGCATCAAGTTGCCCCGCGGGGACACGTACCTGAAGAATATTCAGGATGAAATTACCGCCCTGATTCGTTCGACCCTGTATATGCTGACCCTGAAGTGAACCCTGTTTAACTGGCGGCCATACGGTAAAACAGGTTATCCCATGGTAAGGTGATGTAATTGTCCCAATCCAGGTGCGTGAATACATGATAGCCAAGCTTCTTGAGTGCATAAAATGGGGTTGGTACGTGATCGACGCCCACGCATTTCGGGTCGATGGACTGACTATTGTGCTCGAAGAAGATGATAGGCCTATACTTTTTGATTGTTTCAGCGGCGCCTTCGATGACGAGACCCTCCGCGCCCTCGACATCAATCTTCAGAAAATCAAGACCCGGTAAATTCATTTCGTCGAGTGTCTTGATCTCTATTTGCTCGCCACCCACCCCGATCCCAACACCGCCGCGATTGTGTCCCTGGCGGTTCTTGTCGAAAACCTCGTCGAGTTTGCACAGACTGAGCGAGCTGGCTGTGTGTCCAAGGCCATGCGGAAAAGCATGTACCCGGTCACCCAGATTATTCAATTTAATGTTGTGAGTCAAAACGTCGTAGATGCTCTTTTGGGGCTCGAACGCCCAAACCTCCGCATCTTTGTTCATGTTGGCGTAACTGATGGCGTGGCACCCGATGTTCGCCCCGACATCGACTATGTACTTTGACTTTTCAATATACTGACGGATGGGCCCGTTTATAAGGTGGTGCTCATATACCATACCACCGCTCATATGAGCCTTGATGTAAATGTCCTCGTCATGAGTTTTGAAAATTCCATTCCGAGTATGGACTGTCGTCATTTCTAAAACACATGGCTGCTGGCTCTTTAAACCAACTAAAGAGAAATGGTCCTATAGTTTCATATGAAATTCGCCGTCTGCTCACTGACCCGAGGGGAGGACTACAAGCGGTCGGTGATTTCGTGTAGTCTCAGTCAAGCCCGTCACGCCAAGACTCACAACTACACGAGAATCACGGAAGAGCTGCCATTTGATGACGTGAAACGCGAGCTTCAGTGGTCCAAAATTCCTCTTATCAGAAAACACTTGGCCGACTGGGACTGGATCGTCTGGCTCGACGGTGACGTGCTCATCACCAATCAGGAACGCGAGATTGAAGACTTTATAAATCTTGTGCACCAAGACAAGTTCCTTTTCATAGGCCGAGATTTCCAGGGATTGAACTCGGGTGTATTTTTCATCAAGAATTGCCCGCTGGCCCATGAATTCCTCGAGGATGTTTGGAACTTCCAGGGGTTCGACCGCCAGCTGTTTCACGAACAGACTGCGATGGATCAACTTTTGTCCACGCCCAAGTACAAGAACGGGGCCCAGATCATCCCTCACCAATTTATAAACATAATTAACGCTTACGACTACAGAATTGATCCACGGGTTCACTGGCTTCCGGGAGATTTTTGCGTTCACTTTGCCGGCGTCCGAGGTGAGCCCCGAACTCAACTTCAGAAAATTTACACTGAAAATTCGTCAAACGACGCCCAGTCAAGTGTCCGAATTAACAGTTATAGAATTTACGCCAGTGAAAACCAATGATTGTGGATGCGTTTATTTTCTATAACGAATTGGACATCCTTGAACTTCGGTTTGAAGTTCTCGACCCATACGTCGACAAGTTCGTTCTCGTAGAGTCCGAGGTGAATCACATAGGAGAGCGCAAGCCTCTATTTTATAGTGAAAATAAGGAGCGTTATGCAAAATGGGCCGGCAAGATCGAACACGTCATCGTGTCTGAGGAGGAGATGCCCGGTGGAAAACTCCACCCCATCGTTCGGGAAGATTACCAGCGTTACGCGATGACCAAAGCTATGAAAGATTACCCAAATGAGGCTATCATGATGATGAGTGACGTGGATGAAATCCCAGACATGACCAAGGTGCCATGGGAAAAGTTACCACATATAGTGTGTTCGGTCCATATGTGGCTATACATTCACTCACTGGACACCATCTCTACAGATGAGCCTTGGTTCGGGACGGTCATCACGACCATGGCGGTGTTCCGTAAATGGGGACCGTTTTACCTACGTAATAATCGTTGGAGTTTCCCCACAATTCAATATGCCGGGTGGCACTTGAGTTATTTCGGTGGGTCCGAAATGGTCATCAACAAACTTCGGACATTTTCTCACTCACAGGATGCGGGCGTGAGCGCCATTGTGAATGCGGGCGACGTCGAGGAGAATATCACGCGATGTATTCAAAACGGAACGTGGCACGACGGCAAGAGGCCGCTTTTCCCACGGCCACCCGAGGCTACTCTACCCGGATCTGTCGAAGTTCTTCGACGGCTAAATCTTGGGACCTTCCCATGAATATGCACTTGAGCCTTAGGAGCCGCCGGATCTCGTCCAGGTCCAAAAATTTAAAAAACCTCCGTTTCGTACGGACATTATCAAACTGGCCCGTCCGTTCATCGACGAGACCCTGACACACGGGCCAGGTCACTTCACGAAGTTCGCGGAGACCCTCCTCGACCTCGGTGAGCCGCTGAAATATGTGTTTGTAGACGTCATCCATTTAATAAAGGTGTGCGGCGCTTCCTTAATATACATGGAGTTTGAAACGGACGAGGTCCATGTAGGAAAGTTTCTTGTGAGCGTCATCAAGGATGACCAGTACATCGGGGGGTGTCTGCGTCGTGGGCAGGAGTGGGACGGATGGATGCGGCAAGACCTTCCGCACCTTGTGAAACCCGGTCAGGACATACTTGATATAGGAGGTAACATAGGCTGGAATGCTCTTATGTTTTCCGACTATTGCCCGGTACACACTTTCGATCCTCTTTTTCATTCTGTAATTGAGAAGAATGTAAAACAGAACCCGAATCTCAAGAACCCTGTGAAGGTTTATCCGTTTGGACTATCGTCCAAGGATGAAACCGCGACCCTTTTCATACCTACTCGTGACGTCACGGGTGTGGTCAATTATGGCGGCGCCTCGCTCGACCCAGATGTTCGTTGGTATGACGCGAGTGCGGGGGGGTCGGAAGTGACTCTCAAGCGTCTCGATGACGTGTATTCTGGCCGCCCGTGTCTCATCAAGCTGGACGTCGAACGCCACGAGCTAGACGTGATCAAAGGAGCATGGGATACCATCACTAAATGGAAACCCGCAATGTATATTGAAATCCTAGAATCAGACAAGGATGAAATCACACCTCTCATGAAGTCCATCGGCTACGTGTGTTATGCGCGCCCGGAGAATAATTACCTCTTCATTTGCTCTGACAGTCATAGTTGATGCAGATGGCCGCACCCAACGCAAGGAGGATGCCCAGCCACTGAATCCAGTGATTCAATTTCTCTCCAAAAACAAAGTACGCTACGAGCGCGCCGCCTATCACTATAGCCGCCTCCCACATTATACACGTCCACATCATAGATTTGGTCGCCAGACTCTTCACTAGAAAGAAGAGGACCGCGGCCCACGCCAAAATACCCAACCCCAAGTGGTGGCCTGAACCGTTCTCAGTGTACCACTTGAGATGGCTGTTTCCAAAGAGCTCGGCGGCCGTCATGGCCAGCACATACATTGCAGCCATCTGTACTGCTACTTATCGAGAAAAGAAAAATCTGAAGAGCGGTTAGTAATGCGAGACGTCATCTGGTTCACGTCATGGCTGACCCCTTTCGTGACGCCCCTCAACAGACTCGGGCGCGAGGTCTTCTTGCGAATTTTGTTTTCAAATTCGTTGGAGTTGCGCGTGGCTCTTATGATGCACCAAATAAGGGGACTCGCCTCTTGATATACAATGTGGCTCTTCGTGGGTCCCCAACTTTTGGCCGGTATTGGCCAAGTGACCAAGCAGTACGCCGACTTGCTGCATCCCGACGCCGAGTACTGTGAGTTGGGTCAACGTCCCAAGCGCGCAGCCTATGACCGAGGTTTCGCATTTGTCCTGCCCATAGAGTCCCAACTAGACGTCTTCGATCAGTACAAACAGTTCTGTATCGAATGGACCTACATGACCGTCTGTGAGACCGATCCAGTCAACGAGTGCTACGGAGTCTTGAGCCGGTACAAGGAGGTCCACGTCCCGAGTGAATTTTCAAGACAAATTCTCGAGAAGCAATTTCCGGCGACAAAGTGGTCCCTCTTGCGCCACTGGTCCCCGACCAAGGTGCCGCGCGCAGTGGCTCCCACCACCCCCTACGTGTTCTACTCGATCGGCAACATTCTGGACCCACGCAAGAATATCAAGAAGCTCATCGAGGCGTACCTCCGCTGCGAGTTCAGGGATGCGGCGCACCTCGTCCTCAAGGCGACGTGTGTGGCTCCGGTCGACTGGCGAGTCCCGGGAGTCACCATTATCAACGGTCTCCTGAGTCCCGAAGATCTCGAAAAGGTGCACGAGACCAGTCACTGTTACGTCAATTGCTCACACTCCGAGGGTGTCGGAATGGGGGCCGTTGAGGCTGCTCTGAGGTCCAAACCCGTCGTGATTACCGATTACGGGGGACTGAAAGAGTATGTGAAGACGCCTTGGGTCGTGCCGTGCACAATGGGTCCTATTGGCTTTGACGATTTTCTGTTCAAAAAGGAACACAACTGGGGTCACCCTGACTCGGGGGTATTGCAGACCCACCTCGAGGACTGCTTTCAGAAGAAGGTGACGACATGGGACCATGCACACACGCGCGAGCTCATGGACCAGGTTACATGTTGGGAAGGTTGGCGCCAATGTAATTCTTGAGCGCACCGATACCGCGCCGAGCGTGGTTCGCCGCCTTGATTGGCTGGTTCGCCGCGGCGTTGATGGCGGCAGTCGTGAAATGCTTCTGGGCCGTCACGAGGTTGTTCTTCAACTTCTGATTCAGGTTGGTCGTGTTGAGCGTCTTGTTGATATTCTTGACGCCCATATTGAACGCATTCGCCGCCTTGGCGTTGTTGGTATTCACACGGGCCAGGTTGCCCGCGAGGTTCACACCTGCCGCGAGGTTCTTGTTGCCCGTGTTCGAAACCGCAAGGGCGTTCGTGCCCGTGACGACGTTACCGACGGCCGCCTTGAGAGGCGCCGGGATGGGAGCTGGCTGCTGATTCATCTCTAGTTACTTTAATTTCAGATTAAAAATCGGGGCTCGGGGATTTAGGGCCTTCGCCGCCCGTCTGGGAGTCTACCCAGTAGTGCGCACCATACACAACAAGGGCGATGACTATAGAGCTCGAGAGCAAAAAGCTCTTGGTCGAATTCAGGTACAAGACCGTATCATCGATGACCTGGATGCCCGTAGGTTTCTTTATCGCTCGCGGGACGATCCAGACGATGAGAAAGTTGATAGCCAGGGCGGCCCAGACATAGTTCCACTCCATTACACTTGGCCTACATTTTTTCCACGCTGTGCTTCTTGCAGAACTCCCCGCAGGTGGACTTGAAGGTGCAGCGCCGGCCCTCGAGCGTCAGCGCCTTGCAGCGGAGCGCGTCGTGCAGCGCCGCCTTGGGCGCCTTCACCTTCCCCGCGTTTACTGCGGCCGTCTCCTGCATCTTGGGGGTGCCCGTGTACTCCTTGGTGGTGTGTTTTTTGGCCTCTATTTCTTGAGCGTGTTCGCGCGACCGCAGAAGGGTGTCGGCCAGCTTTTCAGGGTATGGGTGGGCCCTTGCCACCGCGTCGCTGTAAAACTGCTGCCAGAGGGGACCCCCCTTGCCTTTAGGGGGGTGTGAGAGGTGCTTTGCGGCCGAGGCCGTGGGCACTGTTGTGGCTCGGGCCCGCCCTTCTGCTGCGGAGGCGAGGGGAGCGCGCCACTGGCTGTAGGTAGGGCGGAGCTTCTGGAGGTCCATGGTTTGTTTTGGGTGTGGTGGTTCGATACCCTGACTGGGTCAGGACACGTTTTTTTGAGTCTGGTCCAGAAGGAGCCGATTGCGGCTTCGCCGAGGATTAATTATCGGCATCTAATAACAAATGTCTTTCACTATCCAGCACCCCAAGGGCGGCCTCTCGTGGGCCGCCGACTCCGACGGTAAGATTGTCTTGAGCTCGATCGCGGCGAGCGTGTACACCATCGATGACGCCAACTACATTAGCAATACCAATACCGGTATGTGCGTCCGGAACCTCGGGTCGGAGTTCTTCGAGACGGGACATTACGGCGCCATGCCTGATTTCCAGTGGACAATCGGCGACGACGGCTCCATCTCGGGACCTCCTGCTTACGGACCTGCGTGGGTGGGCGAGGACCTGACGGCGTCGGGCGCACCCTTCGCATGGAAGAAGGTCGTGCCGACGCGCGGGTCGGCCCTGAAGGCTGCCGCCTCGGCTCCGGTCCCGGTCGCCACCGATTAGAAACAGCAATTGCACAAGGGCATCCGGACCTTAATTTCATCAGCAACCTGACCCACCAGGCCACCGTCAATTAATACCTTTATACCGTGCATAATTTCAGGTGGGACAATATCATACGTGTCACCACGACCCATAGAAATTATCATGAGGATTTTTGTGATTAAAATACGTTCATTCGTGTTTTTGTCGCTACAGGTCTTCACGATAATTTTAGTCCGACGCACGAGATCCACCGCAGACAGAGCCGGCTCTTGTTCGAGACTCCGGATCAGCGCCGCGATGAGGTGAGAATCCATTATTATTTTCCGATATTTTAGTAGAGATGGGTATTTGTCCCAAGAAATTCGGCCCATACTTTTGGGGGACCCTCCATCTCGCATGCCTCTACTCGGACGACACGGGCGCCGTGAAGGCCCTCGTGGACAGCTACCTCGGGACGCTCCCGTGCCCCACGTGCCGCGTGCACTTTGCCGAGGTTCTGCAGCAGCTCCCCTTCCCGACCGACGGGACGCGCTCGGACATTTTCACGTGGTCAGTCCGGGCCCATAACATCGTCAACTCTCACATCGACAAGCCGCAGATGACGGTCGAAGACGCCCTTGACGTCTGGACTTCCGGGTGTGAACCAGAGTCTATTTTCGATTTGAAATTCTGGGTGATGCTTGTGACCCTGATCGGTCTCGTCCTTTTTTTGTTCAGAAAAGGTAAGTGATGGCCGGTGGTCTCTTTCCCGGAAAACCGTTCGAATTTAACATAAAGTGCATCATATTTACCGCGCTCATGGCGGGTGGCTATTGGTACCTGCCACCCAAGAGCCTATGGATCCTCGTGTTCCTCTTGTGGTTCCCGTACATCGCCATGGCGTGGTACGACTGGAGCTACAATTGCGAGGGTAAGCTCCAACCCACGGCCGTACCGTTCGGCCGCCTCATCTGGCTGCCGTTCAAGCCTCCGGGCTACAAGGAGGCTTTTGACCAACTCCCTCCAGAGAAGATTGCCGTGATGAACCGTGTCGACCACGTGACCGCTTGGTCTATCCTGATCGCCGCTCTCGGGTATTATCTTCTGCGCAAGAAGTAATGGAGGCGCCGTCCTCGACGACAGTTTTCTATAATGTCATAAAATACGGCAAGTTTGCCTTGCTCACCGCACTCTTGGTTTTCGCCTTTATAAACGGACACAAAGAGTACGTCGCGGAACACCCACGCAAGTTCCTCGGGGACTCGTTCCTCGTGGGGGCCACGTCAGCCGCAGCACTGTCATATGTGGCTCACATGAGAGGTCATGACGACCTCATTCCTAACATAGCCTTTTTCACCTTTTTGCTATTCTTCGCCTATAATGTCTTCAGAGAGCTGAGCGGGTTCAACGCGGTCTTTCAGGATGAAAATCTCACACAGGGCGAGGCGGCCCAGAAGAAGACCCTTTCGAGGCCCGTGTCTTACCTGGCTTTCGGTTTCATATTCGTCATGGTAATATTGGCGATTGCTGCTCATCACGGGCACCCCCAAGGATTTGGCGTGCTCGTGAAGGAGGGACTCGTTTTCGCGGCGCTCGCAGCCATAGGTGAGGGTGCGGTTGCCTGGAATCACGAGGAGGACTGGGCCGGTATAGGCACCACCACGGGTGGGAACTTTGTTCTGTTCTTCTTGGCTCATCTGCTCTTGCAGTTTGGCGGGTTCTATGACCACGTATTTGGAGCTTAAATTTTACATGACCTTCTTGACGCCCTCGCTTTGGACTGGGTTCTGGACGTCAAATTTGGCCCAATCATTTTTGGGGGCCATTTTATTATCACCGGGCTTCCCCATAAGATTAGAAACTTCATCACCAATTTTCACAAGAATATTATTCACAATTGCCGATGCCGGAAAATGCGCATCTAGCTTCAAAGGCGCGTCGAACTTGCACACGGCGATGTTTAGGTTACCAGTTTGATAATTGATTGTCGACGTGGCAATCGACATTAGATTCTCGGTGGTTACGACATTCTGGATCGCTTGGTTGAGGGGGTTGCGCGCTGCAGCCTGTTCATCAGCAGTTCCGTGAGTATTTATTAGGGCATTGTAAAATTCATTCAACATATTTTGAAAATCTCTCATAACCTGTTGATCAAACGACTGTTTCACGGTCACACCGACATTAACCTTCGCACCGGGTTGGATAGGGCATGCTTCGGCTACGCCTATATTAACCGTCAACTCTTGTCCCTGACCCGTCGACGAACTTAGGAAGTTCCGCTCAACAAAATCAATCATACCGTTTAAATGATTGAGAATGTCCACATTTGGCCCCGCCGGCGCGGCCGTCTGCGGGCTCGATGCCGCTCCTGGTGATACGGCGTCCCAGATCATGGACGCGAGGCATGTGTAATCGGACTGAAGTTCGCCGCGCTTGCACTTGGGCGATTCCCAAAATGCCCACCACTTGGTCTTGTACGAGTCCGACTCGCATTTGTTTTCTTTTTGAATCTCACCCTCTTCGCACCTGTACTGACTTACTGCACGTTGCGACAGGAGCACGAAGACGATGAACACAAGGACCCCTATGATGAGATCACGCTGGCCCATTTACTTTAAAGTTGATATTAAAATTTAGTAGTCGCCAAGATCTGCATCTGTAGGTCCGTCCCAAAGTTTCCCGGGACGACGTAGGACGGGTGGATGGCCAGAATCTTGAGCTGGCCCTTCTGCGCCAGGTAGCTCATGTAGTGATCAATTTGCATGCTAATTTCATCTTCACGCAGGTTGATGAGTTTCTGGGCACCTTGCTGACTCACCATATAGCCGTGGAGGCCCCAAAAATACTGGACGTTCGTATAGTCGTTCGTGACCGGTATGCACTTCTTACACCAATGGCCGAGGAGGATAATGTCCCAATCCATGGGGTACGTTCCATCCGGCTCGACTATTGACTGTACTTTTCGGGAGTAAATTCGTGGATGAATAGTCGCGTCATCCTCGAAGATGATGGCGTAGGGCAACTTGTCCTCCACAATTTGTTTGTAAATTGCGTAGTGGCTCAAGTAGCAGCCAATCATACCCGGGGTGAGCTGACCGTCTCCTAGACGCGCCTTCATTTGCTGAAGGTAACTCATACCCATCCAAACCTTTGGAGTCACGTATTCACGCATCCGGTCCCCCATGGCTGAACCGTTGATAGCCTCGAAGCGGGTATAGGGCCGGGCAGCCAGGTCAGAGCGATTGTATTGCTTGTCGAAATTGACCATGCGGTCACGGTTCTTGGTCATGTTGATAACAAAGCACTCAAAATTTGGGGCCAAAATTGGGACCGGCTCCAAGGGCCCCGAAAAAATAAGCAATGCCAAGGCCACGACGACTGACGTCACCACCATCAACAGTACGACTATAATCAAGAGCGTTTCGACTCGCATCTTGTCCTGATATTACAGAAGAAAATAAAGGGTCCGACCTTGGTATAGTCAGATGCAACAGTATGAACGGCTCAGTCACGTCGAGCATATACTCAAGCGACCAGACACCTACGTGGGCTCCCTCGCTCCCGAGTCAGGGTCCCACTGGGTCCGGGGCGACGACGGCGTATTTAGACTTGATACTCTTTCTGTTTCACCTGGGCTAGTCAAGATCTTCGACGAGGTTCTGGTCAACGCGATCGATCAGCACTCTCTGCACCCCAAGAAGGTGACTGAAATCAAGGTTGAAATTCACAAGGGTGGAGTAATTTCAGTTCAAAATTCAGGAGCTTGTGTCCCGATCAAGAAGCATGCGACCGAGAAAGGGACTGATGGAAACCCACTATGGATCCCCGAGCTAATTTTCGGCCACCTCCTTACGAGCTCAAACTACAATGATGCCGAGCAGCGTGTGACTGGTGGTCGGAACGGCTACGGCGCCAAGTTGGCCAACGTCTTCTCTAGTAAATTTTGGATTGAAATTGCAGATGGTAAGAAAATTTACAAACAGAGTTGGACGGGTAATATGGGCCAAGTGAGCGATCCTGAAATCACGACCGAAACTGGGCCAGTATACGTCAAGGTTGGATTCGAGCCCGACTGGAAGCGCTTCGGTGGTCCGGGTGACTTTTTGAAGCTGGTCGAGAAGCGCACATGGGACGCCGCCATGTGGTGCTCGAAGGCTCACGTCTATTTCAATACTAAATTGCTCAAGGTCACGAGTCTTGGAGACTATGCTCAGATGCACCTCGGAGAAGTGCCGATCGCCAAGATGCACACCGACGGGACTTCTCTCGAGGTGGTCGTGGCCCATTCGACCAGTGGAGGCTTCCAGCAGTGCTCGTGGGTCAACGGCATCGCCACCACCAAGGGTGGAGGCCACGTGGACAAGGTCGTCAAGGCGCTCTGTGAGGCGATCGTGGCCGACAAGCGGTGTGCGACGCTCAAGCCGGCTCAGATCAAGGCGTCCCTCTTTGTGTTCGTACGGGCTGTGATCATCAACCCGACCTTCAGCAGTCAGACCAAGGCCGAGTGTACTTCAAAAATTCAGGAGGCCATTGATTTGAAACCAAAATTCATCAAGGACGTACTCGCCACGGGTGTCCTCGATGACCTGGTCTCGAAGGGGCTCTCTCTGGTCGAGAAAGAGCTCAAGAAGACAGATGGGTCCAAGAAGTCGCGCATTACGGGCATTCCTAAGCTCGACGATGCCAACTGGGCCGGAACGCATCGGTCTCACGAGTGCACGCTTATCATCACGGAGGGTGACTCGGCGAAAGCGTTGGCCATTGCCGGTCTGAGCGTTGTAGGCCGCAACGCGTACGGCGTGTTTCCACTCCGGGGCAAGCCGCGCAATGTGCGGGACGCTTCTGTAAAACAGGTGACCGATAATGAAGAATTTTCCAACCTGAAGAAGATCCTCGGGCTCCAACATGGGAAGGTCTACAATTCGTTGAGAGAATTGCGCTACGGCCGTCTGATGATCATGACCGATGCAGACCTGGACGGCAGCCACATCAAGGGTCTGGTTCTCAATATGTTCCATGTGTACTGGCCGCAGCTGATCGGTCTGGGATTTGTGGTCTCGATGGTCACACCGGTCATCAAGGCGGGCAAGGTTTGGTATTTTACGGAGGAGGCGTACCGGCAGTCGCTTGCGACTGGCGTCGGCGAAGCCGTCTCTGGAGGGGCTGCGGGCTCAGGGCGACAGTCGGCTGCACCGACTGGGGTGAAATACTACAAGGGTCTGGGAACTTCGACCAGTGTAGAAGCCAGGGAATACTTCAAGCAAATTGAGCGGCTCACCGTCGCTTTCGGGGCTGATCCGACCATGAACGAGTCCATGACTCTGGCTTTCTCAAAGGCCCAAGCCGACGACCGCAAGGGGTGGCTCACGGCGCACATGGCATCGCCACCGGCCGGAGTTCCGTACGGCCACGTCAAGGCTCTCTCGGTCACCGACTTTGTCCGGCGCGACTTGGCCAACTTTAGCGCCGAGGACATCAAGCGCTCAATTCCTCACGTGGCTGACGGCCTCAAACCTTCCCAGCGCAAGGTGATCTACGCGTGCCTCAAGAAGAACCTGACGAGCGATATGAAGGTGGCTCAGCTCGGCGGCTATGTGGCCGAGCAGACGGCATACCATCACGGCGAGGCGAGCCTGCAGGGCACCATCGTGAACTTGGCTCAGAATTTCGTCGGTGCGAATAACCTGAACTTACTGGAGCCTTCGGGTCAGTTTGGGACGCGCCTTGCAGGCGGCAAGGATGCAGCCAGCGCCCGTTACATCTTCACCCGTCTGGCGCCTCTGACCCGCAAGATCTTCGACCCGGCCGACAATGCAGTCCTCGAGTACGTCGTGGATGATGGCCAGCAGGTTGAGCCGGTGTGCTACGTCCCAGTGGTGCCCATGCTCCTCGTGAATGGCGCAGAGGGTATCGGTACCGGATTCAGTTGCTACGTGCCGCCGTACGACGTGGATATCATCAAGCACAATATCAAGTGCGCCTTGAAGCAGGTGGCGATGGTCCCCATGGTGCCTCACTTCAAGGGCTTCCGGGGCAAGGTGACCAAGACGAAAGATCACACGTGGGTCCTAGAGGGGGTGGTTCAAGCCGAGGGGTCTCGGTGGCACGTTACGGAGTTGCCACCGGGCAAGTGGATACAGGATTTCAAGGAGCACCTCGACGACTTGGTAGAGAAGGGCACGATCCAAAAGTACGAGAATCACTCGACTGAGACCAGCCCTGACTTTTTCATCTGGGGCGGCGACGTCAAGGAGCTGGGCCTGACCAAGACCATCCACACGAGCAATATGTACCTCATCGGCCCGAATGGGGCGGTCAAAAAGTACGCGAGTCCTGAGGAGATCCTGGTCGACTACATTGGGATGCGACTGGACATCTACAAGAAACGCAAGGCGTTTCTTCTCAAGCAATTTGACTCTGAAATTGGGTGGCTCTCCGAAAAGGCGAGGTTCATCCGGGACGTGGCGGTGACTCCCAAGATCTGCGTGTTCAACGTGCCCTTGGAGAAGATTCAGTTCCAGCTCCGACGTGAGAAGTACGACGAGGCTCTGTGGCCCAAGCTCCTCGATATCAAGACGTATCAGTACACCAAGGAGGAGGTGGACAAGCTGATGGCGCTGATAGCCAAGCGCCAAACGGAGCGTGCGACGCTCAAGGCGACGAGTGTGACCCAAATGTGGATTAATAATCTAGACGAATTACAGTAGGCCCAAATGGACACCATATGGGACGCGATGAACAAATATCACATCATCGAATTTGAACAGAAAATCCAGAATAAGGTCATGACGGCCATTTTCGGTGACGCTGAATCGTCCACCCCGAAGGCGGCCGTTCAGGCGGTCATGGACGCGGTGGTTCCTTCGCCCGCCCCAGCTCCATCCAAGGTGGCTCTCGTCGAGGAGTCCGCCAAGACCACGTCCGTGTCCGGATTTTATAAGCCAACCGGACCTACCGAGCTTACGTTCTATGCAACGACGACATGGCCTGGATTCGCTGTGGATAAAGGGTGGAGCATCGTAGGCGTCCCGGGCATCGTGGGTAATTTGCGCGTGTCTGCGCAGGCGCAACTCGGTTCAGGGGCCGTCGACACTACGGAGCTGACGAGCGAGCCTTACAATTGGAAATTCACATTTCAGACGGACACAAATCAGTATGTGGAGGGCACAACGCACGCGCAGGGCTCCTTCCTCTACCCACCTGGCCAAGAGGCGTTCCCGAGCCAACAGAGGTCAGGGTCAATATACGGATACTACGTCGTTGACTCGAGCCGCGCCACCTTTTACCTCACCGCACCACCTCCAGATGGGATGGCCATAGGGTGGTATCTGGTCGGTCTTCCGACAATCGGTCCGTCTAAAATTTCGGAAATAAATGTACTTTCAGACACCGCGACAACTCAGGTGAACGCGTCGATCGCCATTGTACTAGAACCCCTGGATCGCAAGCCGATACCAAGTACAGGTCAACGCATATACGTCCGTGGAGGTTCAGCCATGGTCGTCGAGCCCAAGTTCGTCAGTATTTTCGAGCCGGGTACAATTACAACCTCAAATTTTCAGCAGATGCCGCCAGTCGAGATCAACCCTGCCGTCATGGGGGGTAAGCGAACCAAGTACATGCGCGACCTCAACACGGATATTGATGACCAACCGAGCGCCCCATTGGATATGATAGAAGTGAAGGACCGTGGGTTCAGCACCGGCTCTATTCTGTCCCTGGCGGCCACGGGGCCTCAAGACGAATTCATGTCGAACAGGGACTATGGGAAATCAAAATGGAATCCAGATTTTAAACAGCACACAAACTTTGTAATGTATCAGCGCGTCATACCGTTTCCACCCCCTAGTCCCACCTACCAGAATCAGACTATCCAGATAGAGCTCCTCCCACAGACCCTTGGTCACCTCTTGTCGAATATGTATTTCAAATGCACAATTCCGCGCCAATCTAACGCGTACGCCATCAACGAGAATATAGGTCGGGCCCTTATAAAGCAGGTTGACTTGCTCGTCAACGAGACGGTCATCGAGACGCTCTATGACGACTGGTACATCATCCGCGACCAGGTGTTTCTTGACGCCGACGAGCAAAAAGGCATGTTTAGCGTGGTCGGCGGGCTTTTTTCCAACGTGTCGGCATCCACCTCCAACACCAATATCGACGTCGTCTGCCCTCTAGAGTTCTTCTTCTGCCGGAGGCACTCGCACGCGAATGTTGACCGCGAGAGGATTCGCAAGCCCCACTTCCCTCTGTGCGCCATGTGGAACCAGAAGCTCTACGTCCGATTCACGTTCCACCCCGTGTACTGGTGGTCTAACGCCACGACCAACTTTGATATGATTAATCCACGACTCATCACGGAAGAGATTCTGTTGGACAACAAAGAGAAGCTCTACTATCAGAACACTCCGCTCCGGTACATAGTGCCCAAGGTTAAGAAGGAATCGACTCTCGAGTTTTCGGGTGGTGCGCCGCAGCTGCAGCTCACAGCCAACTTTCCGGTCCAGAGTCTGTTCTGGTTCTTTAGGAACAAAAATTACGAGTCTGTCCGGGACGCATCTGGAGCACCGAGCGGTCTGTACTACGACACCCGGTACAACTATGGGTACACGACAGACTATATCCAGACGGGTGTGGCCCTTGCGTTCCAGTCGTCGAACAACATCCCGAACAACTACATCGACGTTATTGATAACGCCAAGATTACACTGAACAACGTGGATATTCTGAGTACGTTTCAGGGATCCCTTTATTACTCTTTCAAACAGCCCTTGGAGCACGCCTTGTCGGCGCCTTCGCGCAACATATACATGTACTCCTTCGGGTTGACGCCCAAGGAGTACAATCAGGGGGGATTTTTAGATTTTTCAAAGTTAAATTCGCAGACGAGCACACTGACCCTAAACTTCAATCCCGCGTACACGTCTCAGATTACACAGGGATACAATCTGTACCTGTTTTACTATGGCTACACGGTTCTTGACTTTCGGGGTGGCTTTGCGCGCTTGCCATTTGCTTGATGAGGTACCCTATGATGCCGTTGGTGATACACCACTTGATGAAGTTGAGCTGGGCGACCGTCGTCGTCAAGCCCTGAAAATCGATGCGGGCCGTCCGGCAAAAAGGGTCGAAGAGCTTCTTCGAGTATCCATCCAGGCTCGACTTGTACGCGACGTGGACCGTGAACATCTTGCCGTTCGGAGCCGTATACGTCACGTGCTGATTCTTAGAATAGTTGGTCACGAACCACTCCAATTTACGAAGTGAAATTCCAGGGCGGCTACTCCGTCCCCCCAGAATTTCATGAAGCTGGGCCCTGTTTTCGGTCACTTCAAAAAATCGAGCGAGACTCGTCAAGAGAACCTCCGATTTCGACATTAAATTAAGTACGTCCTATTTCTCTAAGAGTCCCATGGGGCAGAACCGTCGTCTTCAACCACAGGGGCCGCAGGCTCTTCAGGGCCCTGCTTTCTGTGAAACTTGCAGAATCCGTTGGCGAAGGGTGTTTTGAGACAGCGCCGGCCCGATTTCAGAATACCCTTGCAGACCGTAATGTCGAGACTGGCGGTGTCCTTGATGAGTCGGGACATCGGGATCTCGTACAGCCCTGAGATCACCTCGAGTGCAGTCGCCATGCGTAGCTGCACACGGCGGGTCACCTCATCCTCGATCAAGTCGAGGATCTGCTTCTCCATACTACTACTGGGGTGTTATTGTTTATGGACCTTTGCTCCGAACATGGTCAGAAACGCCTTGCGCGCCGCCACCTCAGTGGAACTCTCCGTCTTGGCCATGAATTTCTTGTCGAAAATCAGATCGGCACTCACGAGAGGCTCGAGCAGGTCCTGTACGGGCTTTTTGAACTGGTTCGTGAAATAGTACTGGAAATCAAGCGGTACATTCTTCTCCGTGACCCACACAGGGTCCTCCGCCTTTTCGTACATCCTTCCTTCACCCTTGACGATCACGAAAGAGACGCGGTCGCCCTGTTGAGGCTCTGAACCTGGTGCGCGCGCCCGAATCTTGTCCCGGACCGTCACATGAGGCATGGGCACCTTGTACGCGGATGCGAGCTGCTTACTCATCAGAAGCTTCTCCATGGGCACCTGACCCTGGATCAGGTTCCGGGCGGCGGCTCGAGCCGTCTCGATGACCGGTACAGGGTCGCTCGACTCGAGAATCTGTCCCAAAAGACCCTTGAGCGTCTCGCGCACGAATGGACAACTATCGCGCCTGACCACCTGCAGACCCTTGACGTCAATCTTCTTGAAGGCGATTGCACCCATTTTGTCCTTCTCATACATCTTGGCCGCGTAGCGCTTCTTCGAGTACAGAAAGTACGGACAGTAAACCTTCTCGAGTTCCAGGTCGTTCGGAGCCTTGAAGAGCTTCGTGCAAGCCTCGGCAGCCTCTTCGCCGAGCTTCCACGAGTAGTCGATCGCCTCTTGACCCTTGCGGCCCTCGACGTCAAACTCAACCATGACACTATCAGTATCACCATATCGAACCTTGGCACCTGGGAAGTTGGCCTCGACGTAGTTCTTCGTCTCTTCGATCATCTGCCGTCCGCGCATAGTAACCGTAGATGCGATAGCGACGAGCGGAAGCATACCCTTGGAGGCGCCGGTAAATCCGTAAATCGAGTTCATACTAATTTTGTAGGCCAATTGCTGACCGTTATAGACCGCCTCCATAGGCGTCCCTTCTGCAGCCGCCATGAGCTTCTTGGCCTTTTTGCGGAACGCCTTGAGGTCCATGAGGATGGTAGGCAGGAGGGAAACCACGGGTTTCTCTCCCGACGTCTGCGCAAACCGGTGCGGCCCGAACTGCTCATAAGTCACCCCAGGAAGGTTGTCGTACTTGGCGTCCATGACGAGCGTCGAATAGCACAGATTCTCGGCGCACATGATGCTCGGGTATAGGCTCGCAAAGTCGAGCGCAGTGATTGGACCGTAGTAAGCTCCCGTCTGCGCATCGAGAACCGTCGCGCCCTGGTAGCCGTCATCGGCACCACCTGCACCGGGCGGTCCTCCCCGGAACGTCGGAATGATGAAGTTGAGCTGACGGGCCTTGTACGCCATCTGGCTAAACACCTTGATTTGCTGACCACGCTCGCTCAGAAACGCAAGCGGGACCCAACACGCCTTGGCCATCTCAACCTGGTTCTGGATCTGGCACAGCTTCTCCATGAGTGCGTGCGGCAGCTCCGTGTCCTTGATACAGTACTGAGCAACCTCGCCGAGTCGGGTCGGGTCGCCTTCCTTGTACCGGCTGAAAATCTCCTTGACCGGCATGTCGTTCTTCTGATCCTTCAGAAAGTGCTTCGAGACGTTGTTCAAAGAGTAACTCTCGAGCTTGTGCTCGCGCTTCACATCCTGAAAGAGATCAAAGACGTACCGGCCCTTCATGGGGGTCATCTTGAGCTCGTTGTTGCCGAGAGCGCTCGAGCTCAGATTCTTGACCGTCACCTCCTCGATCGGACAGTCCTTCAGACGGCCCCATACCGTGCTTGCACCCGTGCGCACGGCGCGCATGTGCAAATACTCGAGATCGAACCCGAAGATGTTCCAGCCAGTCAGAATGTCCGGGTCGATCTTCTGCAGGTACTTCTGGAAAGCCTCGAGGAGAGCCGCCTCCGTCTCGAAGCTTTCCACGTCAGGCCCTGCCGTCTCCTTCAGACAGAGGCACTTGCGGTCGATGAAACCCTCCCGACCAAACGCCTTGGTCGTCATACCGATCTGAAAGATGACGTCGGACGGGTTCCGAGGGTCCGGAAAGGCTCCCGTGCTCGAGTAACACTCAATGTCGAACGACATGATGCGCAGGGGAGCGATGTCGCTCCGGTCCAGAGGGGTCACGAAACGCCAGTTTGGTGCCCATAGATTCACGTCACAGGCGGTCGCCGCGTCAGGTTCGCAAAGCCCTGGGTCGATCCAGCCCGTAGACGTGCACCCCGAACAGTGCATGAAACGCAGAACCGGGTCGATATTTGCTTCATAGACCCGACATCCCGAAAGCTCGGACCATTTAGCATTGTCGATGCCGTACGCCAAGCTCCGCAGGGCCCTATGCGTCTTGAACTCGCACCGGACAAACTTGGTCAGTGCGCCATTCTGGAATCCCCACAGGTCCTTACCGTCCTTGACTTCACATGAGACGAGACCGCGCCACGCATTCTCCTTGATGAAGGCCCTGACCGTCTGTGCCGTCGTACGAGGCCCGGGCTTGACGTAAAAGTACGGACAAAAAGGCGTCCCTAGCGAAACCGATTTACCATCTGCAGATCTTCCGAAGATGCGAATGGTAAATTGATCATCTTGATCTTGACCGTCCCAGGCTACAGCCTGGAAGTGGGTCATTTTGTTAATTTAATAGGGCTCGAGACCTCTAAGTCCTACAGACCTGTAGACCCGAATCCAGCCTCGGCGCGCTCCGTCAGACGCGTGTTCTCTGTTGGAACTTCCACGACGTCTGCAATTGTATTATTGATTAGCATGAGCTGTGCAATGCGGTAACCAGGGCGGATGACGAACGGCTGTGTAGCGTCCAGATTTTGCAGGACAACCTTGACCTCGCCTGTGTAGTCGGGATCGATGACGCCCGCCAGCGTGTCCAGACCGTGCTTCACGGCCAGTCCAGATCGAGGGCAAATATATCCATAAGTTCCTGGCGGGAGCTGAACCGTGATGCCGGTCGAAACGACGACACGGCGGCCTGGTAGGACAACGTAACTATCGATGCTGAATAGGTCATAACCAGCAGCACCTGCGGATGCGCGAACTGGGAGAGATGCAGAAGGACTAATCTTGATAACATTCAGCGACATGCTACTACTCACATCACCACTCAACTCTTTAAAGAGAATAAACGTCTCGTTTACTAAGAATGGCCGTCAAGTCCCTCTTGCTCGACATCGATGGCGTCATTGTCCGGGACCGGCTGCTCTTGGCTCACGTCAAGGACAATTGCGTCCGGTACCTCAAAAACAAGATTCCAGAATGCCGTGATCCTCGACAGGTGAATAACGTCCTGTACCTCGTCCACGGGCACACGGCTCGCGGACTTACGCATTCCTTTGGAATAGACACGAGCGATTTCAACGAGAAGGTTTACGACAAGAGCGTCTTGGATCATTTGGCCGAGGTCATCTACACGACTGATTTTCAGGCTGAAGCCAAGGAGATTCATGATTTCACGAAAAAAGGCTGGAACGTGACGCTCTTTTCAAACGCGCCCGAGGTTTGGTGCCGCCAGGTTGCCCGGGCCATGGGCGACGACGTGTACCTGCGCTGCCCGACGATGGACGGGCCATTCAAGCCAGAGGCGGCGGCCTACGAGAACTTCTCGAAGGTTCAGACGCACGTGTTCGTCGACGACTCGCTGAAGAATCTGGGCGCGACCCGGTCTCTGCCGAACTGGCACCCTATTCACTTTGAAGATTCTGGCGCGAGCACGGTCGACGTGTTTGCACCGACGCACCGACCGTGGTGTCCGACCATCGGTTCAATCTGGGAGCTGAGCCTGTTCCTCGACACGGCCGACTTTCTCATGGACCGCCACGAGCCGAGAGACTGCCCTTATTCATCCTCACCCCACCAGTGAGCCTTGCCGTCACGCGTCTTGAAATATGCCTTAATGAACTCGGCTTCATCATTGGCCGTCGTCTGGTTCTCGATGCGTTTGACCTCGGCGAGACGATGAGCACGTGAAACACGCTTAGGAAACTTGAAAACGCCCTGGTGCTTGGGAGGCTGAGCGCAGCAGTGAATAGTCAACATCTTTACTCGAGAAGGATATATTGTTTTTAATAAAGGAACGGCCCGTGTTTTGACCAATGGGTTGGGGCATCAGCATCGACCAGGACGAGAATGGCTTTGTGTGTTGCGGAGACGCCGACTTTGAGACGGGGCCAGAGGAGTACGAGGGCTACCCTCCCTGTAGTTATGAAACGATTTACGAGGGCGTCGAGGAGCACCATCGTGAGATCGACTGGGCCCGGGACGAACAGGGACTAGACGCTGCTCGCGCACGGGCCTGGGAGGCGTTCGCCGAAGCCAAGGGTCGCTGGGACAACATGGACGATGCGGATAAGTGGAAGATTCACGGGGAGTGGATGGATCAGAAGCGGGCCGAAATCAAGGCGTGTGTGGTGGACAAGGAGGCGCGAAAGGCGAAGAACAAGGAGATTGCAGTGTTCAATCACACACCCGTCGTGAAGCTCGAGGACGAGATCAAGGCGCTCGAGGAGCAGCTGAGCAAAAAGCGCCTCGAACACGCGGAACTGCGCGCACCACTCACGAAGCTCGAGGCCGAGTACGCCGATATCACGCAGCCGGACCGCGACAAGCAGGCACTTCAGGAGCTCGTGGATATCGAGAAGGCATGGGCCCGTGAGCGTTAAATTCTGTACTAAAATTAATGAACAACTTGGCCGTGCTCGGGCCAAACAAACTTCTCAACAAGAGTCTACGACGTAACGCCCGTAGACTCGTGCGTGAAACCATAAACCGAAACTGGTTCAGGGAGGCTTATAAGTTCAGTAACAGACATTACACGGTGACGAATACGAACGGACAGTTGGTCGGTTTTGCTCTGATTAACAAGAACCAGCGGAACCAAAAGGGTGACGTGCGCATTCGCCTCATAGGGACGAATAAAGGGAGGGGAATAGGCCGGGTGCTTATGGAGCGTATAATAAACAACGCACGCCAGAGGGGACTAAAGACTGTGACACTTGAATCGGTTCCAGAAGCGCGTGCATTTTATAACAAAATGGGCTTCAGACCCATAGGTATAGGGAGCAATATGCGGTTCAATATACAAAGATCACCTTCTCGCCCGTCTCCAAAGCGGCCCGCATCTTCATCAGCGTCTTCTGTGCGGCGGTCTGCGAGCCCTCGAAAGCCCCACCCTTGAATTCCTCTTCAAAATTATCAACGTCCTCCTTGTTCAAGACCATCGTCTTGTTGCGCCACGCGACGCCCGTGCACGGCATCATTCCAGCATCGAGCGCCGCATCGTAGGCCTTATTATACGCCTCCCGGGTCGGGAAGGCCTTGTCCTGATAAAGGTTGTTAATCCAACTCAGAATGTCCGGATCACTGAATTCGCCGAGCTTGTTCTTCCACTGAGGCGCGGCGAATTCAATAAACTTGCGCTTAGGCGCATACTTGATAGGAACGGTGGCAAACTTGGCGAGGGTACAGGCCATCTTGTGAGTGCTCTTTGGTTTTGGGTGGGCCGGGGGGGTCGCGAAGCGACTCACTGGGCCTCACATGACACGTTTTTCGGCCGCGCCTAAGTTCGCAGGCCTTAGTAGATGATACCGGTGGACCTGGTAAATAAAGCCCTTCTAGGGTGGGCCGCCGTGTGCTCACTATTTTTGAGTGTCGCGGTCAGTGTCGCCTCGGACAATTCTTCCACAAAATTCTTCACGTTCGGACCCAGAGAGGACCTCATCATTTTGGATGTCAAAATCAACACCGGCTGGAGATACTCGGTGGTGATTCTGTACACCATGATCAGTACGGTGGCCCGGACGGTCCTCCAGGAGATAGTGTCGCCTTGGCTCATCCAGACGGTCCAGAACGATAAACCCAAGGATGCCTACGCACGCAGATACGCCCAAGAAATTGCGTTCGGTGAGGTGCTTTATCGCTGGTTCGACTGGTTCATGTACATGCACATCTTGATGGCCCAGATAGATATGATGATAGTAGAACTCATAGGGAACCTCGCGGCGGTCTTTTACACTACGCGACTGTATATGAGGCCGAAAGAGATCGAAGAAATTGAGCTCATCAGTGGTGAGGCTTCACAGAACGACGGCCTGAACGGGTAACCGTCACTGCGCGATTCGGGCTCGGGGACTTGCGTTTCGGCGTGCGTGGGACGCGCGGCCGAGGAGGACCGGCCATGAACCGGTTGTAGGTTGTCGTGACGGGCGTGGAACCGGCCAACATGTATGGACGCATCAAAGAGGCCACCATACTGACATTGTGCTGGCTTCCAACGCGACGTGAACTGGGGCTCGGGGGGCGGCGGAGCGCCGCGACGTTACGGAGCGCCTTGAACTTTCCAGCCGCATTCTGGACGCGGCGGTACATGGCGTCGCGTCTCTCATTTCCGAGGTTTCTGTTGTTGGAGTTGAGAGCCTTGTTCAGTTTGCGGAACTTCACGAGGTACGGCATCATGGCCTTCTGCATAGTCGCGACATTTGGGTAGCCGCCATTCGCCTTTATCCGTCTCAGGATCGCGGTGGACTGCTGTCTGGGCTCCGTAATGTTCAGACCATAGCTCTGGGCATCCTTAATCCATCGAGCGATGCGCTCGAGTTCCTTCAGGTTCGCCTTGGTGAAACCCGCACCCCCGGGGATGTACATGACAACGTGACGAGGAGGCGTCATACTTTAGTCCGAGATTATCTCTGCCGCGCCAACTGACGGATGACGTTCATAGCCTTATTTTCGGACATTTCCAATAGGGCATTCCTCTGCGCTTGTGTCAAGTGCATATTGATGTTCTCGAGCGTCTTGAAACGGTTGATCTTTCCGTTGGCGTTACGGCTCCACGTGATGCGCGTGTTGTTGGCGGGCCCTATACCGTGAACCCGTCTGTGTGCGTTGTTGGCTGGACGCGCCGGGCTCGGTGTCCGCCGTCTCACGGGACTTGGGGTTTTGCGCGCCGGACTCGGTCGTCGGCGCGGAGTTACAGCTCGAGGGTTTCTTGAAAATTGGGCGAAATTCGCCAAGGCGCGTTTCTTTTCGGCATTGAGTCCTTTGAGCCATATCTTGTCTTCAAGGTGAGGACCAAGTCCGTGTTTTTTAATCACATTTGAAATGACATTTCTACTCATGGTACGGTAGTTGATTGCGTTTGTATTTACCCCAAGTTTCTCTGCAAGTCTGTACAAAACTTCACCTGCTTTATTCAAATTAGCGACGGCCGCATCATATCGCATAACAGCCAGTATATTGCGCTGGGACGGATGGACATGGTATGCATAGAAGGTCCTGCTGTATGCGAGCTCTTTTTTATACACATTATTTGCAGCCGCCAATAAAGCGCGTTTTTGTACGCGAGTCAGTGGCATACTTTAGTCCGAGATTATTTCCGCCACCCCCGCAAAGTGGAACTCAAAGTGACCCCCTTTCTTATCAAATTCCATGAATCTATCGAGGCCGCGCCAAACTCCCCTGTGCGACGCGTTCGGCCC